>Ga0210410_10000029_pt1 | contig 275110 bp, 208 predicted proteins | sample IncBWC4MmetaG_FD_161058 | JGI IMG/M metagenome (GOLD analysis project Ga0210410, IMG submission 161058) | Forest soil microbial communities from Barre Woods Harvard Forest LTER site, Petersham, Massachusetts, United States - Inc-BW-C-4-M | ecosystem: Environmental > Terrestrial > Soil >... | reverse complement strand
CCCGGGCGCCTCAGCAGAGACCGTTCAGAGCACCGTGACGCAGGTGATCGAGCAGCAGCTCTCCGGCATCGACCACTTGCTGTACTTCGGGTCCGAAAGCGACAAGGACGGCAGCATGACCATCACGTTGTACTTCGAGCAGGGGACGAATCCCGACATCGCTCAAGTGCAGGTGCAGAACAAGCTGCAGTTGGCCACGCCGTTGTTGCCGGCCGAGGTACAGGCACAAGGCATCCGCGTGGCCAAGGCGACACGAAATTTCTTGATGGTGATCGGCTTCTACTCGGCCGACGGCTCCATGAACAACGACGACATCAGCGACTACGTCGCATCGCACGTCCAGGATCCGATTAGCCGCACGCCCGGTGTCGGCGATTACCAGTTGTTCGGATCCCAATACGCCATGCGCATTTGGCTCGATTCTGCGCGCTTGGACAACTACGGCCTGACACCGGTGGACGTGAGCAACGCTTTGCAGGCACAGAACGTACAGATTGCCTCCGGCGAGCTGGGCGGTCTGCCATCGGCGAGGGGCCAGCGCTTAAATGCCACCATTGTCGGTCCACAACGCCTGCAAACCGCGGAGCAGTTCGCACAGGTTCTGCTCAAGGTCAGCCCGAATGGCTCGCAAGTTCGCTTAAAGGACGTCGCTCGCGTCGCCTTGGGCGGCGAGAACTATTCGATCTACGTCGAGTACAACGGCCACCCCGCGTCGGGTCTCGGCATCAAGTTGGCGACGGGCGCCAACGCGCTGGATACGGCCAGAGCGATCCGTGCCACGATGGATCGGCTCCAGCCATTCTTTCCATCCGGCCTGAAGATGGTCTACCCCTACGACACCACGCCGTTCGTAAGCGTCTCCATCCAAGAAGTGGTGAAAACGCTGTTCGAGGCCATCGTGCTGGTGTTCTTGGTGATGTACCTTTTCCTGCAGAACTTCCGCGCCACGCTCATTCCCACAATCGCCGTGCCGGTGGTGCTGCTCGGCACCTTCGGCATCCTTTCCGTCGCAGGCTTCTCCATCAACACTCTGACGATGTTCGGCATGGTGCTGGCCATCGGCCTGCTAGTCGATGATGCCATCGTGGTCGTGGAAAATGTCGAGCGTGTGATGGGGGAAGAAGGTCTATCGCCGAAAGAGGCCACGCGCAAGTCGATGGATCAGATCACCGGCGCGCTCGTCGGCATCGCTCTGGTGCTGTCGGCCGTGTTTCTGCCGATGGCCTTCTTTGGAGGCTCGACCGGGGTGATCTACCGGCAGTTCTCCATCACCATTGTCTCGGCGATGACGCTGTCGGTGCTGGTGGCGCTGGTCTTCACACCTTCCCTGTGCGCCACGTTGCTGCGCAAGCCGCAGGGCGCCGGGCACGAACGCAAGGGTGGCTTCTTCGGCCTGTTCAACCGAGGCTTTGCGCGCGTGAATCGGGGCTACGAGTCCGGCGTCAGCCGCGTCACGGTCCGGACGGGACGCTACCTCTTGGCCTATTTGGTCATCGTCGTGTGCTTAGGGATGCTGTTCGCGCGAATACCCACGTCGTTCTTGCCGGATGAAGATCAAGGCATCCTGTTCCTGCAGGTGGTCGAGCCTCCGGGTACGGCCAGCGAGTTGACCCAGCAAACGCTGGACGAAGTGCGCGACTATTTCATGAAGGATGAAGCGGCCATCGTCAGCGACGTCTTCACGGTCAATGGGTTCAGCTTCGGTGGCCGTGGGCAAAGCGCCGGCTTGGCTTTCGTGCGGCTCAAGGATTGGAAGGACCGGGCGAACGAGCGAGATTCGGTGTTTGGCCTTGCCGAGCGAGCCAACCAGCGCTTCCAGCGCATACGCGGCGCGTTTGTCGTCGCGTTCCCACCGCCGGCGGTCCTCGAACTCGGCAACGCCGCCGGCTTCGACTTCGAGTTGGAGGACTTCGGCAACGTCGGGCACGACGCGCTCATGAAGGCCCGCGAACAGCTGATGCAGATTGCGCGACGCGACCCGGCTATCGGCTCGCTTCGGCCGAACGGCTTGACGGATGAGCCCCAATACAAGGTGAACATCGACTGGGAGAAGGCCAGCGCGCTCGGCTTGTCGGTCGATGATATCAGCCGAACCCTCGGTATCGGCTGGGGCTCCGCCTACGTCAATCAGTTTGTCGATCACGGTCGCGTCAAGCGCGTCTTCGTGCAGGGAGAGGCCGCTTCGCGCATGCTGCCGCAGGACTTGGACAAGTGGTACGTGCGAAATGCGGCAGGGCGGATGACGCCGTTTTCCGCCTTCTCTTCCGCACAGTGGAGCATCGGTTCGCCCAAGCTGGAGCGCTACAACGGCACGGCTTCGTTGGAGTTCCTCGGCGCCCCGGCTCCGGGCCGCAGCAGCGGCGACGCGTTGGCGGCGATGGAAGCGGCGGTGACCAAGCTCCCCAAAGGCATCGGATACGAATGGACGGGCCTGTCCTACGAGGAGAAGAAATCCGGCTCACAGGCGCCGGCGTTGTATGCGATCTCGCTGGCCGTCGTGTTCCTGTGCTTGGCGGCGCTCTATGAGAGTTGGTCGATCCCGTTTGCCGTCATGCTGGTGGTGCCCTTGGGGATCCTCGGTACTGTCAGCGCGACCTTGCTACGCGGACTTGGCAACGACGTGTTCTTTCAGGTGGGCCTCCTCACCACGGTCGGACTGTCCGCCAAAAACGCGATCCTCATCGTCGAATTCGCGAAGGGGAACGTCGAGCACGGGATGGGTTTGGTTCAGGCGACGATCAGCGCCGCACGGCAACGCCTGCGCCCCATCCTCATGACCTCGTTTGCTTTCATCTTGGGCGTGCTGCCATTGGCAATCGCCACCGGTGCCGGTGCAGGCGGGCGCATTGCCATTGGCACCGGCGTGATCGGCGGCATGGTCACGGCCACCGTGCTCGCGGTGTTCTTCGTGCCGGTGTTCTTCGTTGCAGTGCGTTCGGTGTTCAAAGGCCGACGCATCCGTGACGACGCGGCGCTTGGGCGCCCCGCGCTGGAGACCTGAGCAATGCAGTACAGACACGAGTTTGCTGCGATCGTCGTGGGAACGATGACGTTCTCCGCCTGCACGCTGGAGCCGAAATACATTCGGCCGGATGCGCCGGTGGCAATGCCGGAGCAAAACGTCGTTTCGGGTATACCTGCAGAAGATTTGGGCTGGCGAGCGTTTTTCCAAGATTCGCAACTGCAGCAGCTGATCTCTCTGGCACTGGCCAACAACCGCGACCTGCGCGTCGCCGCGCTTAACGTCGAAACTGCGCAGGCACGCTACCGGATCCAGCGCGCCAACCTGTTTCCGACGATCGCGGCGAGCGCGACGGAGCAAGCCGAGCGGCTACCCGCCAGCGTGCTTGCGGCCTCGTTGCCCGCCGGGATCGCTTCCGCGCAAGGGGACATCATCTCTCGTTCCTACACCGCGGGCATCGGCTTCACCAACTTTGAACTTGATCTCTTTGGCAGGATCCGCAGCCTCAATCACGCCGACCTGCAGCAGTATTTCAGCTTCGAAGAGACCCGGCGCAGCGCCCAGATCGCCCTCGTAGCGGAAGTGGCAAATGCCTACTTGGCGGTGCTCGCCGATCAGACGTTGCTGGTAATCACACGCCAGACACTAAAGAATCAGAGTGATTCCTACGACCTGACGCGGAAGATGTTCGAACGAGGGACGGCCACGCAGCTTGCTGTTCGCCAAGCCGAGTCAACAGTGGACACCGCCCGCGCAAACTCGGCGCAGTACTCCCGCGCGCTGGCGCAGGATCGCGATGCGCTTGAGCTATTGCTCGGCACCCCTGTTCCGGAAGGCATCGACTTTTCTGCGGGGCTCGACCGGCCGGATGTCGTGTCGGCGGTGGAGGAGGCCATTCCCTCCGACGTTCTGGTCAAACGGCCGGATGTGCTGGCTGCCGAACACCAGCTGAAGGCCGCCAATGCCGATATCGGTGCGGCGCGCGCTGCGTTTTTTCCCGCCATCGAACTGACGGGCAGTCTAGGCAGTGCCAGCACGGAGCTTTCCGGTCTATTCAAGCACGACACGCTCGCGTGGACGTTCGCACCTCAAATCAGTGTTCCGCTGTTCGCGGGAGGCGCCAACGAGGCCAACCTCGAGGCGGCCAAGGTGGCGCGTGACACCGCGGTGGCGCAATACGAAAAAGCGATCCAGATTGCTTTCCGCGAAGTGGCCGACGCGCTCGCGGCTCGTGGCTACCTCGACGAGCAGCTGGCGGCGCAACAGGCACTGGTAGGCGCCTTGCAGGATGCGTACCACTTGGCCCAGATGCGCTTTCGCGGCGGCGTCGACAACTACCTCAGCGAGCTTGATGCTCAGCGCTCTCTTTACGACGCACAGCAACAGCTGCAAATCGTACGACGGCAGCGCTTTGAGAATCTCGTGACACTTTACAAGACCCTGGGGGGTGGCCTACGCGAAAACACGTCTTTCAAAGTTCCTGTGGCCGGCTAGGACCATCATGATGATCTGGGCACCGGATTGGCCGGCAGAGATCATGGTCGTAACCCACGCGGCACTGGCCTTTGTTCTCGCATGGGCGATCGGCTATGAGAGGTTCTACAACGGCCGCGCGGCAGGAACGCAGGTATATTGCTTGGTCTGCACGGCGAGTTGCGCACTGACCTCCGCCGCAGGACTGGCCGGGCATTGGTTCGGAACTCGGCAACTTGTGGATGCCGTCAACAGCATCAACAGCATGCAAGTGATTGCGAGCCTGCTCACGGGCATCGGCTTTCTCGGCGCCGGCATCATCGTCAAGAGCGGCGCCAGCGTCCGTGGGCTGACGACCGCCGCCTCCATATGGTCGTCAGCCGCGATCGGAATTCTTGTGGGCGTTCATTTTGTGGTTGCCGCCATCTGTCTGACGGCACTCTTCATCGTTTGCATGGCTGCGGTTCCACGACTGGAGCAGCGTTTGCCCGGCAAAGCCGCAATCGCGATCAGGCTCCGCTACCGCGAGGGCGAGCGGCCGCATACAGACAAGATTCTGTCGTTCCTCGGTGAGCGCAGTTTGGTGCCGCATTCGGATTCGGTATCCGTAACCTTCGACGGGGAGCGATTTGGTCTCGAACTGACTGTCTCAGGCAGAGCCTCGCGGGGTCGGACTCTGAATTGGGTCGTGGAAGATCTGCCGGAATTCAAGTCCATAGAAAGCTTCACGGTAACGCGGACCAGCCGAACATAGTCAAAGCCAGTGTGGCCCGGATCACTTCCGAGTGACGAAAGAAGCGCCACGGCTCCGGGGAGCCGTGGCGCCTAAGGCCGATTCGAACGCAGCCGGCGTTGACATCGCTCTAGCTGTTATTTGACCACTCCATTGAGACCGTTCGGCGATCCGGGAAGCGGCGTGTTCAAATACGGGAAGACCGGCAAATAGGTATCTCCTGCCTTGATTTCGCCCGTGACGTGCTCGTGGGCGACATCCGGACCGGCCGCGCGCGCGCCGTCGGTGTACGGCAGACCATTGTTGGGGTCGCTGGTCTCCGCGCCGCAATTTCCAATCGCCCCGCATAGCGCACCTTCCGCGACGCGCAGGGTGATGTCCACCACATCGTCATACGGGCGACGACCATTCGGGAAGCCTGCCAGATCGCCGCCCAGCACCCCAAGGTCATTCTGTGTTGCCGGCGGTGTCGGCAGGATGGACGTATTCAATCGGAGCATTTCGCCGGGCGTAACCTTGAGCGGTTGGTTGAGCCCCTTCACGCCGGTCAGAAATGCCGCGACCAGGTCGTTGCGTGGCGAAGCCGGAATCACCGCCGCAGTGCCGAACTCGGCGTTCAGCAGCACCGGCAGGTATGGATTGGTGACATAGTGCAGGAACTGCCCATCGTTGACGGGGCGACTTGCATTGAATTTGTCCTTATCGGGCAAACCAATCACGAGTTCGTTGACGAGCGGCATGCCGAGCCGGGAGACCTGCTTCCAATCATCTCCCACAGGCAAGCTGGCGGTGGTCCAACCACCGATCACCGGATCTTTACCATTCGTCAGACAGCCAATGGGCACTTCCAGCGCAAGCGAAGTCACGTTCTTGTCGGATATCGTATTCGGCTCGCCATCGCGCGGACCGACCGGGTTGGTGTTCACCAAGTCGAAGACCTCGCCGAGGTTGACGACAAAGCCGTCCTTGCGTTGCCCGACGAATACGCGCCCTGGTGCGCCACAGCCCGGTATGCTCACTTCGTAAAGAAATTGTCCGGCGTAGTCCGCGTAGTCGGAAAAGGTCTTGTTTCCGATGTTGTCCGCGGGCTTGAAGAACAGGTCGCCGCCCAGAGTCGCATTATGAACCCTCTCACGCTTGCCGTGGGTCGCCAGCGTTATCGTATAGCTCTGTTGCACGTTGAGATTCGCGCCGGTGGCATCGATTGGGCCGGCCAGGACCAGCGGAATCGCTGTCTTCACGCCGTTCGCGTTGACCGTAAAGTCCTTGACGATCGTTTTGAATTTGAATTCGAAAGTCAGATCACTGTCGGCATCGCCGTCATTATCAATGTGAATCTTGTAGACAGCCTCCGGATCGAGATTGAAATAGTTCGGACCGCCGTAAGGATCCTGCAGCGGAATGTAGTTGGCAATCAGAGTGACATACGCGCTACGCCCGGGCTCGTAGCTGCGAAACATGTAGAAATCCGTGCCATCCACGCGCGGCAGCCCGGCAATCGACGGCGCCTCGCGGTGACTGGATGCTACTGCGCACAACGGCAGCAACACTGCTGTCGCCGTCAGTAGAGCTGAACGACTCGAGATATTGGCATTCATTGGAATCCCCTACGATTGATGTGTCGAATGAGTTAGCGATGTATCACTGGACTCAAGACATACGTTCGACACACCCCACCGGATGCACTTGCGCGCCAAATGTTGGGCTCGCTATGGCGCCCGACGGCGTTGGCGAGTCGCGAGCCTTGGAGTCTTTAGGAAGGCGTGCGCAGAGGCGCCACGTATAGGACAGCGCCGGTCGGCTGGCCGGTAGGAGAACCGCCGAGAGGTTCGATGCTGACGGCCACTTGGGTCGAGAGCGCCAGCGCTTGCTTCTGGATCTCAGTCAAAGCGCGGCTCGATGCGCCGGCGGCGGGCAGCACGCCGAGGGAGACGGGAGCTCCGCCCGCAGGTAAAGCCCAGAGTTCATAGTCAGATCCCGCCGGACGCGCGGGGAGGTTTGCGGCGCGCGCCACGAGGCGATCTGCGTTGCCGAGCACTTCCACTTCCCAGAGGTGTTCTCCGGACTTGGCGGAGATCGTTGCCACAGCCGTCGGCCGAATGGCCGGCAGGCTGCGCCAATACAGCAGCGCCGCCGCACCGACCACGAGCACCACGCTCGCCGCCAGTGCGAACGACCGGATCCGTCGCAGCGCAGCTTGTCGAGTCGTGAGGTTCAATCGACGCTGGATAGCCGGCCAGACGTGCGCCGGAGGCTGCACGGGCTTGAGGTCTTTTGCCAAGTCCATGAGCTGCTCCTCCCAGAAACGACAGCGCTGATCGACGAATGGTGTGCTCGCGCGCCAGCGCTCGAATCGGCGGCGGGCCGGACCTCGTAAAGTCCCCAGCGCATACTCGGAGGCAAGACGATCGACGACTTCGCGGTTGTCCGGTGTCATGTCACGACTCCAGACACTGCCGCAGACTGCGCAATGCGCGGCGGATCCAGCTCTTCACCGTTCCGAGCGGACTGCCGATGAGGCGTGCGATCTCCTCATGAGAGTTGCCGTCTACGTATGCCAGCTCGAGGCACCGCGCCTGCTGGTCCGACAGGAGGGCGAGACAGCGCTTCATCAATTCGGCGGACGGCAGCCAAGCCGCGGAACTGCTTTCCGAGTCGGGCTCGGCGTCGAATGTGCGGTACTCCTCCGGCTGTGCCACCAAGGTCGGCCCGAGGCGCTCGCGCCGCAGCAGATCTATCGCGCGGTAGCGCGCAATCGACATCATCCACGCCATTGGCCGGCCACGTGTGGCGGTAAATTCACCGGCTTGCTGCCAGATACTGATGAACACGTCCTGCAAGGCCTCCTCGGCGAGCGCGCGGCGCCGCAGGATACGGGTGATGCACCCAAACAGCATGGGCGAAACGAGCGCGTACAGACGCTGCAGGGCCTGCGAATCCGCTGCCGCGCAGCGACCCAGCAGCCTCTCGAGCTGCTCATCGAAATCGGTTGGGGATTCCGCGGCAGGACTCATAGGCTAGCCTAACGCGCGTTGCAGAAACCAAACCAGTGCCAAGCCGGCAATCGCCGAAGAACCCCACGGCATGACGCCACGACGGTAAAACGTCGTGGAGCGCAGCAGATAGGCCAACGGCATGACGGCGAGTACCACGGCGAGCTGCCCCGTTTCGACACCCAGATTGAAGCCTACCAGGGATACCAGCCGCGCGCCCTTGGGCAACCCCATTTCCGCCAGTACCGAGGCGAAGCCGAAGCCGTGCAACAGGCCGAACGCGAACGCAATGCGCCAACGCCCCTCCGTAACGCGAGGGAAAACATTGTTGAGCGCGGCAACGATGATGGAAACCGCGATGACAGACTCGGTAAGACGTCCGGGCAGGCGGATCACGTCGAATGCGGCCAGCGACAGGGTAATGGAGTGCGCCAGCGTAAAAGCGGTGACGACCTTGACGATGTTGGCAAAGGCCGGAACCGCGATGGGCACCGCTTCCCACCGGCTCTCCCGGCGTACGAGAACCGCGGGCAACAGCAATGACAGCAGGAACAGCAGATGATCGATGCCGCTCCAGATATGCCAGATACCGGCGTGCAGATACTCGATGAATGCCAGCCAAGGCGAGGGATGGTCGAGTTCGAAGACACGCACTTCCGAGGCGGCGCCCAAGACAGCGGATTGAGTCGCGCCGTTCGCGCTCAAGCTGAGCAGACCACGATGCGAGGGATCCTCCGTCTCCAGAACCCTGTAGTCGATGGACAGACGCCCGAGCACGCTGCCGCAGGTGGCGCTGAGCGGCAGCCACAGATAATTGCCATCGACGCGCTCATTGACTTGAACCGGGCCAAATCGCATCGTGCACGTTTCGGCGCCGAGCAGACGAAGATGTCCCAGCACATAAGTCTGCAGTGCCGTCTGACTTGCCTTCAGCTCGCCCCAGGTGACTTTGCCGTCACGGTTGTGGTCCAAGCCGACTGCGAGCTCGCCGTCGCGAATCGCGAGCTCCAATGCGCCGGATACTTCTGAGCGGTTGACCTGCAGTGTGAGGAAGCCGTTACTGGCAATGTGCGCGTGGGCCAGAGGACCTGCCAGCAGCAACGCCGCCATCCACCACCGTTCGCGCAGCATGATCATCGTGAGGCCACGGAGACTATCGAGACGGCGTTCACGCGCACGTCGCTCATGCCCTGAGTGCGCGCGAACTCGAGTGCCGGCTGTGCAGCCGCGGGATTGCCGGCGGCTTTTGCCGCACTCACGAGCACCAGCACATCGTCGGGCTCACGCTGCACCGCCCAGTTCTCGAGTGCCGCGGCTAAGCTCGAGTGTGGTTGATCCTCGACCTCGAGCAGAAACCTCGCCTGCTCGCGCCGGTGCACGGCCTCCCCGCGCTGCTCCTCGGCGGCAAATGCCGCCTGCAGCCGAGCGCTGCTTTGCGCTTGTTGCGGGTCGTGCAGTCGACGTTGCGCGATGGCGATCCGCAGCAACAGCGGTTCGAAACTCTCCTGTCCCTGCAGGAGCATCAGCGTCTCACCGGGCCGGCCCTGTCGCAGCAATAAATCAGCATAGGCCGCGCGCACATAAAAATCCGCAGGTGCCAGGCTCAAATCCTCCTGAAACCAGCGCTGCGCATCGGCGTCCCGCCCCAAGCGGACCGCCATTTCACCCAATTCGGAATACAGCCAGGACTTTTCGGAGCTGGGCCATCCTTGCGATGACACTTGCGATAGCGCCGTGTAGGCCGAGTCCAAGTGGCCGTTCAGGCCGCGCAGACCTTGAATGCAAAGCGCGCCGAGCCTGGGCTCGACCACGCCTGCAAATTGTTCGCAGGCAGCGCGGGCCTCCGGGTAGCGTCCCAGCACTCGCAGGACCGTCGCTTGGATCAGCAGTGCCTGCGGGTCTTGGGGACGCGCGGTCAGCGCGCGTTCGAGCGTGACGAGCGAGGCACTGAATTCGTGACGACTTTGCTGCAGCGTTGCCTGCAGCACCAACACATCAGCCACGGGGGGATCTTGTTTCACCCAAGGCGCGAGCACAGCTTCCGCATAGCCGAGATAACGCAGATCGCCGCTCAAGCGGGACCGCTGAATATAGAATCGAGCCAAGGGGATCGCCACATCGGCTCGACTACCGGCGAAACGTCGCGCCGACACATCGGCATGGTGAGTGCCGGTGGGCAATTCGGCCAGCACCGTGCTGTCGCTGCCCGGTATGCAAGGGCCGGCATGTGCTGTGGGCCCAGCGGCGCACAATAGCGCGACCGCGATGAGGGTTAAGAGCCGGCCCCGCTGCGTGCCGGGCGGGCCGATACCACTACTCATGTAAACTCCCTAAAGCATTGTGAACGAAGTTGGTGCGGTACTTCGCTTAATACGTGCGTCCCCGCCGATTGGATGCAGCCTATCGCGCGTGTTTTCAGAGGAGTTTGCGTTCCGCGGCGTCAGAGCCCGAATTGTTTGGTCATTGTAAAGCGCGCCACGATGGGTTCGAGCGGATGTTGGTGGACATCGGCGCGCCCGTCCGGGTAGGTGCCGATCTCGTTTTGAAGCCGATCGACGTACCAGAACTGCGCCGCGGCGGCGTGGGTATTGAGGAGATTATAGATGCCGACAGCGGCGTTCCATCCCGACGAGAAGGCGTAGTGGACATCGAGGTTCAATTCGCTGAAGCCCTTAGCATCGATCTGGCCAAGCGCCGTGGGGGCGTTGGTGCACGAGGTCGCAACGTGCGGGAAGTCGTGCACGGCGGCGGAATTGACGCACGGCCCAGAGGACAGTGGGTAGTTCCCAAGATAGCGATAGTTCAGAGCACCGCTCCAAGGCCCCAGATTCGTCACATACAGAGAAAGTGCGCCGGTCGCAACCGGCGCATCGGTGATGTAGCGGCCCAAATGGCCGGTGCCGTCGTCGAAGGGATGGGTGAATCGTGTGTGGTCGCCTGAGTAGCTGCCATAGAATTCGAGCCAACGATTGATCTGGTAGGTTAAGTTGATCTCATAGCCGTAGCGGCGGCTCGGGGGGCCGGCAATGTCCTGGCCCACGTCGGGGTTAAGGATGGTCTCGGATTGCTGCCAGAGGTTGAAGGCGGCGAATGTGAGGGCGAGATTGGGCCGAGGCGTTGCGCGCATGCCCACTTCCTGGCCTTCCTGCCTGGCGAGCAGCGGTGTATGGGGCACTCCCAAGTCCACGTTCATATCCTGATTCACCCCGCGCAGATCCGCACTGTGAAAGCCGGTGCCGGCGCTCAAGTAGAACTCCCAGGTGTCGGTCGGCGTGTAGATGAGGCTCCCTTTGGGTTGAAGGAGCGGTTGCTGGGCCGTGCCGCCATGGGTATATCCGGCCGTCTCGTGCAATGCCGCGAGATAGTCAATGTCGGTGCCATGTTGATAGTCCTCGCGAAATCCGAGCACGCTGCGAAGCTTGGAAGTCCAGCGGGTTATTGCTTGCACATAGGCTGCGCCGGCGAACAGATACACCCGATCTTCATTGGAATAGGACGGCAGATCATCCGTCGCCGCCAGGGGCACCCGGTCCTCGCTCGGCAGGCGCCCAACGAACAGCGAATCGTAACGTGTGAGCACACCGACGGAAATCTCATTATCGATCGCGCCCAATGCGATCGGCAGACTGTAATTTGCCCGACTGCCGAAGGTACGGCGATTCTCGAACTGGTCTTCCTGATCGCCGTGAATGGGATCGACCAGATAGTGTGTGAAATCGTTCCACAAATGCAGTTGGTTGTCGATGAAGAACGAACTGGCCGAGAATTGACCGCCGCCGACCATCGCACGATAGATCGATGAAAGGCTCGCGCGCCACGCACGACCGCCGTCGGTCGGATTGAGCGTGCCGAAGCGACCGGGGACCCGGCCCTCGGCAATGGAGCGGACGGGAATGTCCGTGGTGTTGGTCCACAGCTGGTGGTACAACATGCCCGTTACGGAATAACCGTTGCGCTCATCGCCGCCGCTGTAGCGCAGGACTACATTTTCCTTGCGCGCATCATCGTGCGTCACGAAGGGACCGTCGTAATGCTGCACTTCCACGGCGGCCAAAATATGTCGATCGCCTATCGTTTCCGAGCCCGCAGTGAAAATGCGATGAAACCCCCGTGTGCCGACGGTCGCGGACAATTGATCGGAAATCGTGTCGCGATATTTGACGTTCACCGAACCCACTGCGCCGAAGTCGCCGACGTTGGCGTAATAAGGTCCTTTGGTATAGGTGAGTTCATCAGCGAGTTCCGGGATCAGGAAATTCAGATCGGTATAACCCTGACCGTGCGCATGGGTCGGCTGGTTGATGGACATTGCGTCAACGTAGGTTTCGAGGTCCGTGCCGTGATCCAAGTTGTACCCGCGCATCAAATACTGATTCGCTTTGCCCTCGCCGCTATGCAACGTGACGATCAAGCCTGGTACTGTTTCCAGCAATTGTCCGGGACGGTACTGCGGCGTGAGCTGAATCTCTGAATCCGCGACGACCCCTTCGCTTGCCGTCGAAGCCGTTCCGATAAGTCCCCGCCGTCCGGCGGTGACTGTGATTTCTTCAACCGAATTCGCCGCATCCGCGGAATCCGTGTCCGCCGCAAGTGCCGCGCCTGTTATCGATGTCGATGCGGCGTACAACATCAGGACGCTTCCGACCGAGCGCCGCGCAGCGGATAATGTCATCGGTGGCAGAGGCATGCTGCATTAGGACGCGCGCTTCGAGTGATCCTATCGTTGTTCATTGGCCTTGGCCGATGTAAACGTGATTTCCTTCCCTCCTTACGAGTAGAAACCCCGCTTGGATGCGCGAGGTGAAAATATTTCCGTGAGTTGCAATCAGGGCCCACACGGCCGTGCGCTATGATTTATCGCACCTCACCTGCACCGTGAATTCGCAAGATCGGCCTTGACGCCGAGACGCGCACCTCTGCAATATAAACATCTCATGGGCGCGGATCTCGTTACAGCGGTCGCGATCGCAAGATGGCGTGCATAAATCTCTCCATTGATAAGGACGGTTTATTAGGCGCCCTCGAGGAACTCGCGCAGATCAATCGCCAACCGGACGGTAGCTGCTGCCGCATTGCGTTGACCGACGCCGATCGATGCGGCCGCGATCTTCTGGTCAAATGGATGCGCGAGCTGGATCTCGAAATCGGCGTAGATCAGATTGGAAATATCTTCGGCACCTACAGTGGGCAAGGCAACGCCAAGCCGATCATGGTGGGCTCACATATCGATACCGTTTCAACCGGCGGAAAGTTCGACGGCCCGTATGGCGTGATCGCAGGTCTGGAGGTCATTCGCGCGCTCAAGCGGCACGGCATGGTGCCGCCGCACCCTCTGGTGATCGCGTCGTTTACGAACGAAGAGGGCGTCAGGTTCCAGCCCGACATGATGGGGTCCCTGGTCCATAGCGGAGGGCTTGACCTTCTGACCGCCCTTCGCAGCGAAGACCGCGAGGGAGTGGTGCTCGGCGAAGAACTCGCGCGGATCGGCTATGCCGGGAAGCTTCGTTGCGGCTCACTGGTGCCGCAGGCCTATGTCGAACTGCATATTGAACAAGGCCCCATTCTCGATCGCGAAGGCGTCCCGTTGGGCGCTGTGGAAAACCTGCAAGGTATGTCATGGCAGGAGATCACGATCCACGGCCAAGCCAATCATGCCGGAACGACGCCGATGTCCGCGCGGCGTGACGCCGCGCACACAGCAATGAAGATAGTAGGCTTCGCGCGCCAGCTGGCCTTGCGCATGGGTGGGCAACAACTGGCCACAGTGGGCAGCATCAATTTGGAGCCTGGCCTCATCAATGTCGTGCCGAGAAAGGCCGTCGTTACCGTAGATCTGAGGAATCCCGAGGAACACCAGTTGAAAGAGGCGGAGGGGCATCTCATCGACTACCTGCAAGTCCTCGCGCTCGAGGAAGGAGTTTCCATCGAGCGGAAGCCGCTGGCGCGTACTTTGCCCGTGACTTTCGACCCTGAAATCGTGAGAACGATCGAAACGAGCGCGCGAATGTTGGGCCAACCAATTCGGCGAATGACTTCCGGAGCGGGCCACGACGCTCAGATGATGGCGCGAATCTGTCCCGCGGCGATGATTTTCGTTCCAAGCGTAAGAGGCGTGAGCCACAACCCGGCCGAACATACCGAACCCGAACACTTGGTGCTGGGCGCAAACGTTTTGCTCAAGACTGTTCTTGCCCTCTGTTACGGAGAAAACGCGCCATGATCAAAGCATCGGAAAATTGAGGGCGGAAGCACAGGCGCTGGATGCCATCGGTGCTTCCTCGCCAGTCTATTCCAGCGCGCCTCGCCGAGCGCGGCGCCACGTGTGCGGCGTCTCGCCGACTATGCGATGGAAAGAGCGCGTGAAGTGCGGCTGATCGCACATGCCGCACCTGACTGCAATCGAGCTGAGGGGCTCGGAGGTCGTCAACATCAGTCCCTGGGCTACCTCGATGCGCCGGCGCAGCACATAGTCGCGCGGCGAAACACCAAACGTGCATTTGAATGCGCGGCAGAAGTGGCTTGCACTGAGTCCGAGGAGCCGCGCGAGCTCTCGAATGTGAATCCTTCCGCAAAGATTGGCTTCCACGTGAGCGAAGACTCTGCGCGTCTGCCACGCCGGGAGACCTCCGCGTGCGACGCGTGTCTCTGGATTCGATAGCACATGGATACCCCTCGGACCGAGGCTCGGCTTTCCGCGCAGTAGCGCGACTGCATGGGCAATGTGCGCCCTCGTCGCTTCGCGGTCACCGTCGCGAGCTTTGCATGCAGCTTCGACGAGGTGCGCCGCTACGGCCGACAACTCATGTGTGAACACCTCCTGCACCGGCGTTTCGGGTGAGATCAGCATGCCTGTATACGCATTCCTCTCGTGACCATTATGAGTGGGGTAGTCGAGCGTTCCCCTTTCGTCGTTCTTCATATGCCTCCAGTCTCCGCTCGGCTCCGTCCATCGCTCGCCATCCAGATGCGGATGTACTGCGGACAGTTGCGAAGCACGATGCCCTTCAACTCGCATGCCCGTAGGAACTCGACGGCGTCACGATCCACCAGCAGCAGATCTTGGAGTTCCAGCGTGACGGGCCGCCCCGAAGACTCCAGCGCCAGCAAAGTAGATAGCTCGCGCAAGCCGTCGGCTTCGAGCCGGCCGCTGAGTGCGAAGACGACTCCGCCGTTTGCCGTGCGTTGGACTTTCAGCATGAATGTTTGCCGCTCCTGCACCGGACGATGCAATTCTTGAGCCAGCATTAAATCGTTGAATTTAAAGACTTTGGTGAGTCACCGTCTTGGCGAGATCTCGCCATTGGCGAGAAACTGGACAAAAGGCTACTGGTTGATCTTGGCGGGGCGCTGTCGGAAGCGTCTCTTGTTGATCTTGAGCGCGCGAATTCGCGATTCGAGTGTCGAACGAGGAATCCCAAGACGTGCCGCCGCTCCCGCTGGTCCGAACACCCGTCCGCCGCTTGCACGCAGCGCCCCCTCGATGAGCGCCTTCTCGTGAGCAGCCAGCGTACTCGGCAGCACGTGCGGGCCTTTGACCGTGACTCTTGCGGACAGCCAACTCTCGTCCACCGTGAATTCGTCGCTGTCGCAGACCACCACTGAGCGCTCGATCACGTTTTGCAACTCGCGCACGTTCCCCGGCCAAGAATAAGCCTGAAGGAGATCAAGTGTTCGCCTGTTGACGCGCCGGAACGTCTTGCCCGCCTGACGCCCGTAGCGATGAATGAAGTACTCCACGAGCACGGGAATGTCCGGTTTGCGTTCCCTCAACGAGGGCATCTCCAGCGGAAAGACGTTCAGCCGATAAAAGAGGTCCTGTCGAAAAGCCCCATTCGCCACGGCATCGATCAAATCACGATTCGTGGCGGCGATGACTCGAACGTCCACGCGGATAGCCTCTCTTCCGCCCACGCGCTCGAGTTCCCGTTCCTGCAGGACCCTGAGCAGCGCGACCTGCGTGTCGGGCGACAATTCACCCACCTCGTCGAGAAACAGGGTCCCGCCATTGGCCAGCTCGAAGCGGCCGATACGTCGCTGGACGGCCCCCGTGAAAGCGCCCTTCTCGTGACCGAATAGTTCTGAGGCAATCAGCTCGCGCGGGATGGCGGCGCAATTCACGGCTACGAAGGCCTTTGCGGAACGGCCGGATCGCCTGTGGATGGCGCGCGCGATGAGTTCCTTGCCGGTGCCGGTTTCGCCCGTAATAAGAACTGTCGAATCGACGCCGGCCACCTTGGATACGCGCGAAAGCACGGCGGTCAGCGCGGGCGAAGTACCGACGATCTCCTCGAACATCGAGGTCTTGTCGATCTCCTCTCGTAGGGCGACGTTCTCCTCTTGCAGCCTCTCCTGGGATCTCTTGCGATCGTCTATGTCAGTATTCGCAACATACCAACGTCTGATGTTTCCCTTGTCGTCGCGCATCGGGTTGAAGCGGCTCAGAAACCAGCGGTAGGTTCCATCGCCTTTGCGGATGCGCGTCTCCATTTCAAAAGGGGAACCGGCCGACCTTGAGCGCGCTATATAAGCGCTCAGACGTTTCAGATCGTCTGGGTGCGCGTCAGATCCAGCGCTACGTTGCCGCCATTCATCGAGAGTCGTACCGAGATAATCGAGCAACCCGCGGTTCGCGTAAAGGCGCTTCTGGTCGGGTCCTTCGTTCACCGATACCAGTTGTGGCGCTAAGTCCAGTACCTGCCGCAGCTCCTTCTCCTGTTCCTCGAGCTTTTCTTTCGCCTTCTGACTTTCGTCAATGTCGGTGAGCAGCACGTACCAGCGGAGGATGCGGCCCTCGCCATCACGCGAAGGGCGCCCACACGCGATAAACCATCGGTATGTGCCGTCGGCGCGGCGATAACGGTGGACATCGTCGTACGGCTGCCCTGTGGCGAGAGAGTGCGTCCAAGACGCAACTACGCGATCGAGATCATCCGGATGAATGTTGCCGTTGTTACGCCAGTCCTTCAATTCGTCCAGAGTCATTCCGAAGAAGTCTAGAACTTGCTGGTTGACGAACTCGAGTTCGCCGTCGGCTGTGTACGTCGTGACCAGAGCGCCGATGCCGTTAACAACCAGACGGAGCGCCTCCTCGCTCTTGCGCAGTGCCTGCGTCAATTCCTCCTGATCGGTCACGTCTATCCCTGTTCCCACAAACCCACGACCGTTGAGCCCCGGCGTGCCGACACAGCGAACATGGCGGACCGCGCCGTCCGGACGTACGATTCGCTTCGTGAAGTCGAATGGGGTGTGCTCGGCGAGCATCTTTTGGATGTGTTGCGCCACGAACTCCCGGTCTTCCAGATGCACGAGCGACAAGTATTCGGGGATGCTCGGGGCTTTGCGGCCGGGCTTCAGGCCATGGATCTCGAACAACTCGGAAGACCAATTCTCGAAGTCGGCATCGCCGAATGCCCAGCTACCGGCGTGCGCAAGCCGCTGCGCCTCGGCAAGATAGAACTCCGCCCGCTTGAGCTCTTCGATGTCGAAATTAATGCCGATCCAATAGAGCAATGTTCCATCGCTCGCCCGGAGAGGTTCGACGCGGCTGATACGCCAGCGATATTCTCCTTGAGCGTTGCGTACTCGGAAGGTGTTCTGACCTGCGGTGCCGGTTCTGAGAGTGGTTGACCATGATCTGCGCGCCTCGTCGTGATCGTCCGGATGTACCAGCGGGATATGGGAGTCCCAGGCGGCGCCCGTGTTTATCCCGTACCTAAGGCGATGATCCTTCGGCAGACCCATGTAGTCGGCGGCCCGCTTATTCACGAAGGTGAGCGCGCCGGTCGGCGCCGCGTACCACGTGTTCGCGGGAATCACATTAAGAGTGGCTTGCAGCCGTGCCTCAAGTGAGTCATCAATAGCCGGCGCAGCTGGTTCCTGACGCATAGGGTCAGTGTAATAGCCCACGCGTCATTCGCACAACCCGCGTCAAGAGAGCGCAAGCAACGCGCCTCGGGGAGCGGCTAGCATTCGACGTAATTTGCGGCAATGCCCTCGGCACCACGCTAGACCGCCAAGATGGAGAACGCAAGATGACCAATGCCAATGAAACGATGCGGGTCCTCCTTGCCGCGCTCGTCCTGGTCTTTGGCGCGTCGCGCGTTCTCGCGTCCCCCCAAGGCATCGCCCGCGACTCAAACGGTGGCGACTGGGTGTACGTCGACCACGACCTCGCGGGAACTCGCTACTCCCATCTAAAGCAGATCACAACGAAAAATGTATCGCAGCTCGTCAAGGCCTGCGCGTACTCGTTCCCCGACAAAGAGCCATCGCAAACCGCTCCGATCGTGTCGGCGGGCAAGATGTACCTGACAACTGCGCACTATACCGTCGCTGTCGATGGCGCTGATTGCCACCTGATCTGGTCGAGCACTTGGACGCCCCGCGGGCACGAGCCGGCGAACACGCATCGCGGCGCGGCGCTCGCCGACGGCAAGATCATTCGCGGTACCGATGATGGCTTTCTGCTGGCGCTCGACGCCAAGGACGGGCACACGCTTTGGGCCAGGCAAATCGCCGATCCCAAGGAAGGCTATTTCATCAGCATGGCGCCTCTGGTTCACGGCGACGTGATTTATATCGGGCCGGCGGGCGCGGAGACGGCTGCCCAGGGTTGGGTGGGTGCGTTTCGAATCCGGGACGGCGAGCAAGTGTGGCGATTCAACATCGTGCCCGACGATGGCGAGCCGGGAGCCGACACATGGGGGCCCAATCCAGCCGCGCGCAAACACGGCGGCGGCAATCTGTGGACTCCGATGTCCTTTGATGAAAAAAAGAATCTGCTTTATGTGCCCGGCGGGAACGCGGCGCCTGATCTCTACGATGACGACCGCCCGGGCGACAATCTCTATACGAATTCACTGATTGCGTTGGATGCCGCGACGGGTCATCTCGCTTGGTACCGCCAATTCGTACCCCATGACGTGCACGACTATGACGTCTCGCACGTTGCGCCGGTGTTCAAGACAACGATCCATGGATCGGCACGCAATGTGATCGCCAGCACCGGCAAGGACGGACTGCTGCGGCTGTTGGACCGGGATTCGAAGGACATTATCTATAGCGTTCCGTTCACGAACCGGCTGAACGTGGAAGCCCCCATTTCCAGGAAGCCCGTGCGCGTCTGTCCGGGAACTCTCGGGGGGGAGGAGTGGAATGGCTCCGCCTACTACGCCAAGCAGAACATGCTGATTGTCCCGGCCACCGACTGGTGCGCGGAGTTCAGCAAAGATGCCACGGCACCGGACCCCGAGAAGGAACACACCCACGCCTTTTACTTCGGCGGCCAAACGAAGTTCGATCCGTGGTCAGCCGCCCGGGGACGACTCACGGCGTTCGATGCTTCCACAGGTCAGGAGAAATGGCGCTACGACGCCGCGAAACCGATGGTGGCCGGCGTGACGGCGACCGAAGGCGATGTGATTTTCGCCGGTGAATTGACCGGCAATCTGCTGGCACTGGACGCCAAGACCGGCAAGATACTGTTGCGAAGCGCTCTGGGCGGCCCGGCCGGTGGTGGTGTGGTCACTTACAGTGCCGGCGGTGTGCAGAACGTGGCGATCGTCTCGGGCTTCGTGGGGGTATACAACTTGGTCGCTCCTGAAATTGGCGGCGGCAATACCACGGTCACCGTGTTCCGCCTTCCTGGGAAATGATATCGGTCACAGCACGGTGGACTTGACCCGCTTCAGTGGACGGGTGGTTGTCACAGGCTAAGTTGCTGAGGGGGACTAACGATGCCTTTCACCGTAGACGTTCACCACCACATTCTTCCCGACGTCTTCTGGCGCGCAACAAACGACGCGCACAGCCCTGTCGGCGGCATCTTGCCCGCGCCTTGGTCCAAGGAGTCCACTCTATCTTACATGGATGACGCCGAGATCGACGTTGCGATAACCTCCATCAGCACGCCGGGCGTGCACATGGGTGATGATTCCACCGCCCGCGATCTTGCCCGCCGCGTGAACGAACTGTCGGCAGAGCTGATCCAGGAACGTCCCGACCGCTTCGGCGGCTTCGCAGCACTGCCGTTGCCTGATGTCGACGGCGCGCTGCGCGCGCTGGAATACGGTCTGGATGTTCTCAAGCTGGATGGTGTCGTACTTTTCTCCAACGCACGCGGCATCTATCTTGGCGATGCGCGATTCAGGCCCCTCTTCGACGAATTGGAAAGGCGCGGAGCCGTGGTCTTCGTGCACCCAACGTCGTCCCCAGACCCCGCCGCCCGCCGCCTCGCGCTGCCGGATTCGTTGATCGATTTCACTGCCGACACGACGCGGGCGGTGGCGCAACTGCACTATGGAAATACCTTCGCGCGCTCACCGAGCGTGAAATATATTTTCTCTCACGCCGGCGGCACGATTCCCTATTTGGCGACACGTTTTTCAATCATCGACGAGATGAACGTGATCCCTGGCGCGGAGGAGCGCGGGACCGCGGCGGACACGTTTCGCAGGCTCTATTGGGACACGGCGTTGTCCTGGCGGCCACCTGTCCTGCGGATGCTTCGTTCAGTAGTCGGCATGGGCCAGGTGCTTTTCGGCTCCGACTATCCGTATCTTCGCCGGGATCTAGCCGTCGCTTGCCGCCATGAGGTCGAGACCAGCGCGGAGCTGGACAGCGAGGAAAGCCGCGCCGTCCTTGCCCATAACGCGCTCAAGTTGTTCCCGCGGCTGGCGGCGCGCGCGCCGACCGAGAAGGAAAGCGCCCAAACCCTGCGAACAGAACCCGCTTCGTGACGGCCCCAGCATCGGCAGCGCTTTTCCGTGAGCTACTAACCCTCGATTCCAGTGATTCAACCAACCCTTATGGAGATTGCAATGAATACATCCCCTAATGCCTCGGCCTCGAGTTCGAGTGCCTCGGTTTCCGCCAACCAACGCAATGCCACCCTCGCGAGCACCGCCGAAATCGCAGGCCGCTTTCTCTTGGCCTTGCTCTTCCTGCTCTCAGGGCTCGGTAAGCTCGGTGCGTACGGCTCAACCGCCGCCTATATGTCTGCGAGTGGCGTCCCTGGAGCCTTGCTGCCCGTGGTGATCGCCACAGAAGTATTAGGCGCGCTGGCCATCGTCCTGGGTTGGAAGACCCGAGTCGCCGCTTTCCTCTTAGCGGGCTTTTCGTTGCTGACGGCAGTCACTTTCCACAACCATCTCGCGGACCAGACTCAGATGATCATGTTTTTCAAGAACCTGTCGATTGCAGGAGGCTTCCTGGTGCTCGTGGCCAACGGCGCGGGTCCGCTGAGCCTGGACCGGCGCTCTATAAGAAAAGGCCCGCTCTAGAACCCGCGATTGCAGGTGGCGAGTCCGGTGCTCCGCCCGACGACATGAAGCGACAAACAAGCGCAGTTTCATGCAAGCGTCATTGGGGAACGCGTTCCAAAATAGTGACGGTCACGTACTGTTCAGGAGCAACCCATGCGCGTGCTAATTGTGATTGCGCTGCTCGTCGGAGTGGCGTTCATGATGCTGTTTGTCCTGGCCGATCTCGCGCGAGACCTATCGCGACTCTCGTATCATTCACCCCCGGATTTAGACGACAGCGACGATTGGGATGTCACGCTGGATGAATTCTACGACAGGGTTCCAGGCGTGGCACGCCATGGGGACCACCCGCGTGCGAACGGTGAGCGCAGAGGGGTCTACTGGCTGCGCCTACCGAACGAGACGCCATAAGCGGCAGAGCGCACGCTCGGCAGTGGATCGTCGGAGAGCTCGATGCCCGGAGTGAGGTTCGTAGGCAGGAAGAGCAGCTTCTTCTCCATCTCCGAGCTGTCGGGCACCACTTTCGTCAGCGTCAGCACGCCGAGATCGATGATCTTGCGGTCATCAGGCCAAGGTTGGCTCGCATCCTTGGTCTGATCGCCGGGCTTAGCCAATTGCGCCTTCAAGTGAAAAACCAACGGCTTTTGGGCGATCCGCTTGGCCAGGTCGTCGAACAGGAAATTGGGTGGCTGGTCGGCTGCTTCTTCGGGCGTAATGTGCACCAGCTTTTCTGGCGTAATCAGGTAGCGCACCGCCTGCCTTTGACCGCTTTTACTGACAAAGATGAAAGCGTCAATCCCGTGATACTCCTCATCGGCAAAACTGTCCGGAATGGGGAGTGAACCGATCGCCTTCGGTGCGTTCGGGTGGCTGGCGAAGAACTGTTCCAGTTTCGTCGGCTTTGGGGCATCGGGTGGACTCGCGACGATGGCTTGCAGCAGATCATGAAAGTCCTCTCCCGTCCCTACCGGGAAGAACTTGAACGAGTTGGTCACCATGTCGGTTTCACCACCGCCGGCCAGGTGGTACTTGATCGCGAAGCCACGGGGCATCGCGGGCGAGCCGTCGGGCACAGTCGGCATTCCACTGCCGTCGGAGAAGCGCGCGGTCACCGAAATTAATCTGCCGTTGAATAGCGTGGCGCGGCTGAGCCGCGCTGCCTCGGCCGAGGCTTTGAAGCTGCCTTCCACCACAACGCCTTTCGCATGAAAGGCGCGAAATCCCGGGTGCACGCCGTCCACCTTGTTGGCCAAATCGACGATTTGCGTCGGGAGGGGCGTGTTGTCAGCGGTGGCTCCAGCGGATGCCAGCAGAAGTAATACGCAGGTTAAAGACCTCGCCAGGCGGTTTGCAGAAAAGCCAGCTACTTGCAAAATACCTATGGCAATACTCTTCGCTGTCTTTACCAATGGTGCCACGTCGAAATACTCCTCTGCTTTGCGAACCATGAAAAAATCTCCTATACCAAATTCGAGTGCCGAACACTGGCTCAGTCACCGATTTCGAAGATGCTCTCTAGAACAACGCAGACGCCTACCGGGAGGCTCGCCATGCCGAAGACCAGGCGAGTCGATGTCTTCTCAGCTCCGAATACACTGACCAGTAATTCCGATGCGGCGTCCGCGACCTTCGGGTGTTCGCGGAACTCGGGAGTCGTGACGAGTGAGACCCCAAGACGGACTACCCGTGCCACTCTGTCCAGCGACCCCAAATATTCCCTGGCCACCGCAAGGGCGTTCAACGCCGCCAGGCGAGTCGCGCGCCGTCCGTCTTCGATGCTCAACTCAGCTCCGATGCGTCCCAAGAACTTGGGGACTCCTCCTTCCACTGGCAGCGTGCCGCTCAAAAAGAGCAATTTTCCGGCTTGCACCGCTTCAACATAGGCACCGAGCGGAGTTGGTGGACGAGGCAGCATTATGCCAAGGCCCTCTAGCCGTCGTTCGGCGCCGGCGTTCGTTGCGTTCGTGGACATTATCGGTTCTCCATGGACGTCACTCGATCCCGCCTCACCACCGGCCTAGATGCGCGCCGCCGTCAACATGCAGGACCTCGCCCGTGATCTGGCTCGCCTCGGTGAGATAGAACACCGCCTCTGCGATGTCCTTGGCGCTCGAAATCTGCCCGAGGGGCGACAGCGTGCGCAGGAACTCCTTGGGATTGTTCTTGTGTAGTGGGGTATCCACGACGCCGGGAGCCACCATGTTCACGCGAATGCCCTGCGGCGCATATTCCATCGCGAGACTCCGCGAGATCGCGTCGATGCCGCCCTTGGTGATCATCGGGAAGGACGCGGTCACCGTCGCGAGCGGATGATCGACGATGGAGGTTGTGATGCTCACCACACTGCCGCCGCTCTTTTGCGAGAGCATCTGTTTCACGGCCAATTGCGTGGTATGGATAAAGCCGTACAAATTGGTGGACGACAACGTCCGGAAGTCCTCCAGCGTGTACTCGGTGAACGGCTTCGCAAAGAAGATACCCGCGTTGTTCACCAGGGCATCGATCGAGCCGAACCGCTTTACCGCGGTACCAATGATCATCTCGGCCGTCGAGGCCAGACCGATGTCGCCATCCACCAGGGCCAGCTTGTCCGAGCGCTGCAGCTCGTTCTTCTGACTGATGGTGCGCGAGTTCCCCACCACGTTATAGCCGCGATCGAGGAACAGGTTGGCCACCGCGGCACCGATTCCCTGAGAGGCTCCCGTCACGATAATGGTCTTCTGTTTCGTAGTCATCTGAGTCTTCCGCCTTCGGCTGTGGATGTGGCTGTGGGGGTCCGAGTTCCAATCACTCGTCTGTTGGGATGTATTGTCAGGCTGCGCACTGCGGTTGATTAGATGGGAAACTCTGGAATCTAATTTCCAAAAATGGCAGAGTGAGCTCCATGGCGAACCTCGACGACGTCCTGATATTCGTCAAAGTGGCCCAGTTCGAGAGCATCAGCCGGGCGGCGCGCTCGTTGGGTATGCCGATCTCGACAGTGAGCCGGCGGCTATCTGTGCTGGAGTCGAAGCTCGGTGTGTCGCTCCTCCGGCGCACAACGCGACGGGTGACCCTCACTGCGCAGGGACGCGAGTATTTCAATCAGTGCAGGGAGCCGCTGACCCTCCTGGAAGAGGCTGAACGAGTTCTGACTCTAGGGCAGCGCACACCCGAAGGTTTGTTGAGGATGTCCGTTCCGGTCATTCTGGGTCAGGAGCCCTTCCTGGACTTCCTCTCGGGGTTCCTGAAAGCTCAGCCGCGGATCCGGATCGACCTCTTCATCACGAATCTCTTCCTCGATCTTATTGCGGAAAATATTGACGTCGCGATCCGCTTCGGGGAGCTAAAGGACTCGAGCGTGGTCGCCACTCGCATAGGTAAGAGTATTCGCTATGTCGTGGCGTCGGCCCAATACCTGAAAGGCCGAAAGCTTCCTGTCGAGCCTACTCACCTGAAGGTTCACGACTGTGTGATGCTCAATGCCAGGAACAACGAGACCGACTGGGACCTGGTCAACGGTCGAAAAAAAACACGAGTCCATGTATCAGGGCCGATATCGAGTCGCGACTTCAATTCAGTCAGCACCTTCGTGTACCGGGGTCACGGAATCGGACTACTGCCGTCAACTTACTGTGACGAAGCACTCGCGAGCGGTGCACTCGTGCGGCTGTTACCGAGGTGGGCTTCCCCGCAAATCCCCGTTTTCGCGGTGTACTCGAATCGGAAATTCCTGCCTTTGAGGCTGAACGTCTTCCTGAATGCGCTGGCAGCCTGGAAGAGTCCGCTGTGGATCAAGGAATGAAGGGCCTGTCAGAGCTTGCGCATTGACCACGCGCGGTCGCAATATCACCGATTATAAGTCCAGGTCTTCTCCGCAGAGATGTTGCAAGGGAGCGCCGATGATCCGCACCAAGCCCTATGCGACTATCGGTTTATTCGGGTACCTGTCGCTGCTGTGGGCCTCGGGTGTCGTCGCGATGGCGCTCGCAACGTGGGCGTGTTGGCATCTCGGTCTGACTTCGGCGACAGCCGCCTGCGTCTACTTGGTGATCATCGTACTGCTGTCCTTGATGGACAGCTTCGTGACGGCGGCCATTTTCCCCGTTATCGCCGTAGCCAGTCTCGACTTCTTCTTCATAAAGCCGCTATTCGCCTTTGAGGTGGCGAGCCCGCAGGATCTCACGACACTCTTTGCATTTCTTGTTACCTCGATTGTCATTACCGGCCTCGTGAGGCGGTTGCGGCGCCTTGGACAGGCACACCTGGAACAGGCTCGGCTGCTCGATCTTACGCGCGATTCAGTGCTGGTCCGCGGCCTGGACAACGTCATTACGTACTGGAATCGCGGCGGCGAGGAACTCTATGGTTGGAAAAGGGAAGAGGCGGTTGGCAAAGTCGCACATCAGCTTCTGCAAACCATCCTTCCGGCTCCCCTCGAGCAGATAACGGAAGAATTGATCCGGTGTGGATATTGGGAGGGAGAGCTTCTGCATACGAGGCGCGATGGAATGCAGGTCACTGTCTCCAGCCGTTGGTCTGTCCAGAGGGGCGGTGACGGGCAACCAATCGGGACGCTCGAGACTAATAACGACATCACGGAGCGTAAGCGCGTGGAGAGTGCGCTTCGTCGAATTCAGGAAACGTACTTGGCCGAAGCCCAGCAACTCAGCCACACAGGGAGTTTCGGCTGGAAAGTATCGAGCGGAGAGATCTTCTGGTCCGAAGAAGGCTATAGAATCTTCGGATTTGACTCAAAAACCCGCCCTTCGATTGAATTGGTCCTCGCGCGCGTTCATCAGGATGACCGTGCTCAGGTCCAACGGGTGATCGATCGCGCCGCAAATGACCGCCGGAACTTTGATTCCGAACATCGTCTGTGGCTGCCTGACGGAACCGTCAAACATATCCACATCGTGGCCCGGGCCACGCCAAGCGAAACCGGCAATGTCGATTTCGTCGGGGCAGTCATGGACGTGACGTCGATCAGACTGGCGGAGCTGGAACTTCAAACCACCAGGACCGAACTTGCGCGCGTCATGCGCGTAACCAGCTTGGGAGAGCTGACGGCGTCGATTGCTCATGAGGTCAACCAACCACTTGGCGCCGTGGTGGCCAACGCGGAGGCCTGCTTGGGCTGGCTCGGTCGCGAGTCTCCCGACCTCAACGAAGCGCATGCCGCCATGGAGAGGATCATCAGGGACGGTCATCGGGCGGGCGAGGTAATTCGACGCGTCCGCGCTCTGTTTGGAAAAAACGATGCGCAGTGGGCGCCGGTCCACGTCAATGATATCGCAAGCGAAGCCATTGACATGGTAGAGCACGAGCTTCTGCGCTCTCGAGTGTCGCAGCGAATGGAGCTCGCGCGCGACCTGCCCGCCGTATTCGGCGATAAAATTCAGCTCCAGCAGGTACTATTGAATCTGATCATCAATAGTATAGAGGCGATGCAACCGGTCACTGACCGACCGCGCGAGCTGGTTATCCGGTCGGGGCAAAATGAAAGACAGCAGGTCCAATTGACGGTGACGGATTGCGGAATTGGGTTCTCCGCCGAGAGTGCGCATAAGATATTTGATGCATTCGTTACCACCAAATCCTCCGGGATGGGTATGGGACTGTCGATCTGCCGTTCGATCATTCAAGCTCACGGCGGGCGAATATGGGCTTCGCCCAATGAGTTTTTCGGCGCGACAGTCCATTTCACTTTGCCCCAACATCGGCCGGAAACGCCGTGACTGAGCGCCCGAATTCCCCGGACGAGGCTGAGGCAAGTGGGGAACCCGTTGTCCTCATCGTCGATGACGACGAGTCGATGCGCGAGGGCCTTGAAGCCCTGTTCCGCTCCGTCGGATTGAGGGCGAACGTGTTCGCCTCGACCTCTGAATTGATGCGCAGCACTCTGCCGAACGTCCCCAGTTGTCTCGTGCTCGACGTAAGGCTGCCGGGGGTCAGTGGTCTCGACTTTCAATCCGATCTGGCTGCGGCGGGCATCCACATCCCGATCATTTTCATGACCGGTCACGGCGACATTCCAATGTCTGTTCAGGCAATGAAAGCCGGCGCCGTCGACTTCCTTACGAAGCCCTTCCGTCACCAGGAGATGATCCATGCGGTGAACAGAGCGCTCGCGGCGGATCGGAAAAAACGGGCGGATCAAGCGATAATTTCGCAATGGCGGCGATTGTGCGAATCTCTCACCACCCGTGAACGCCAGGTCTTTGCCCTCGTGAGTGCCGGCCTGAGAAATAAGGGAATCGCGGCGGAATTGGGCATCAGCGAAATCACGGCAAAGGTCCACCGCGTGCACCTCATGCGGAAGATGCGGGCCCGGTCGTTGGCCGATCTCGTCAGAATCGCCGATGCTCTGGGAATCCATCGCGATTCGCCCAAGGGCATCTAAACCAAAGTATTACGTCTCCGATACTCCTACGCCGCGCATGCCGGCACCGGTCGGGGCTAGCATGCATTGAGTGAGCAGCCCGCCAAAATCACGCTCTACGTTGGTCGCTGTCATTGACGACGATGCGTCTATTCGAGCCGCGACCGACAGCCTCCTGAGGTCGCGCGGCTATGCCGTTTGTACATTTGCGTCCGCCGGGGACTTCTTGAAGTCAGCCTCGCTCGGCCGAACAGGATGCGTCATCACGGATGTCCGGATGCCGGTGATGGGCGGCATCGAACTGCAGGCCATTCTACGGGCTCAAGGATGGACCGTACCGTTTGTCTTCATCACGGCGTTTCCCGAGGGCTCAGTCCGTGCGCAGGCGATGAGCGGCGGAGCAACGTGCTTCCTCACCAAACCCTTTGACGCCCCCACCTTGATCCAATACATCGAGGCTGCATTGGGGACGCGCCGAGATCCCACCCCACCATGAGACCTCAACCCGCGAGTCTTAGTAATTTACAGGATGTAAACCAAAGTATCGGGGTACCGAACCAGTAGGGAAGGCAAGACAACCTCCGTAGAATCGACGTTTCCGTTCCGTTGGACTTACTCTCTAAAGACAGTGGGCCCAATTTGAAGACATAGAAAGGGCAATTGGCTCGTTCATGGTCTCTCTCGCCAAGGACAATTGGAATGAAAAAGCTGATGCTTGTGTTTCTGTCGATCGCGCTTTTCTCAAGCGGCTCCGCATATGCCGCGCACGCAAAACTTGTGAAGTCGACGCCCGAAGACGGCGGTGTCAGCAATACGCCGCCAACGGCCTTCGTCCTCGAATTCAGCGAGGCGGTAACGCTGCACCAGGTGTATATCAAAAAGGACAACGACAGGGAGAAGCCGCTCCATAGTCCGCAGCACAGCGACGTGAAAACACTGACGATATCGGCGCCCCCGCTGACGGCGGGTCACTACGTCCTGGAATGGAGCGTTTTCACCCACGATTCCATCGTGCTGAGCGGCCGCATTCGATTCGCCGTTTCCGGGGACACCACCGCCGCGCCATCCTCCGCCCAATAGGCCGTCGCGTCGGCTGTGCGAAGTGTGGGCTGGGTCTTGCGCCGGCATCCAATGTTAGCGCGGTCGAACCAATAGTTCGGAGCCTTGCACGGCGAATTCCGTGTGAAAATTCGCGTCCCGAGAGCTTCGAAAGACGAATTCCGCCACTTCAGAGAAGCGGGAGTCGTTTGGACTCAGCATCTGCGGCGCGCTGTCATCCCCGATCCACGCCGGCAAAAAGCGGACATCCCACTCGCCGCCTTCAAGCCGCGCGAGTTTCGCGATTCCGGTGATCCGGGTGATTCGAGGCAGCATGTACACCTGGTCCAATTGCCAGGTCGGATTCAAACTGACCAAATTACGGAAAGAAGCGCTGCCGGCGATCGCGGGGTCCCAGACTTGCGGTTGTTCGATGGCGAAATTGCCGAGACTGTAAAAGATGGGTCGGCCGCGGTGAAATTCGATTCCCTTCAACAAGTGGGGATGATGCCCGAAAATAGCGTCGGTGCCGGCTTCGATCGCGGCATGCGCCACCTCGATTTGGTAGTCCGCGAGCACCGTGGGCACCATGTGAATGCCCCAATGAAGCGATAGCAAGACCACGTCGGCGGCGGCACGGGCCGCCCTGATGTCGTCCAGCAGAGCCGCGAGATCGCTGCGATCGGCGAACGTCGAGATGCGTGCCGGCGTGCCGGGCTGATCGCGCTCGATTTGCTCGTACACGGTGTGCGCTCGCAAGGGCGCGCAGCCCGCTTTGTCGGCTTCTGCGGCGTAGCCCTCCGGGAGAATCGAACTTCGCGCGAGCAATGCGACGCGAACACCCGATATATCCAGCAGCGCCGGGCGGCGGGCAGCCGCCAGAGAAGGGCCTGCGCCGCACAGTGCGATGCCGGCGACTGCGGCATGCTGCAGCGTGTCCGCGAAAGCTTCGTAGCCGTAGTCCAGGCAGTGATTGCCGGCGAAAGACATGACATCAATACCGGCGGTTCTCGCCGCCGACGCCATGGCGGGCGGTGAGCGCATTGCGAGCCTGGCGTTCGGCGCTCTGGCACCGCGTTCCGAAATGGTGGTTTCCAATTGTGCGAAGCAAAGATCGGCGCTTTGCAGAGTGGGTGAGCAACCGGCAAACATCGATGCACAATCCGCGCGTTTCACACCCACATCGCCGCACGCCAGGATCGTCGTCATTCGACGAGCAATGCCGGGCGAGCAAAAAACATGCGGCGAATCAGGGTGACCAACACTGCCGCGAGCAACAGCAAACATGCGATGAGTACGGTGGGACCGGCAAAACTACCGCTGCGTTCTCGGACATAGCCCACCAAATGGGGAATGACCAATCCGCCCGAGCTTCCGGCAATGTTGATCGCGACGGCGGCCACCGCGAAGGTGCTGGGCGTCAAAGACGATGTGGGTAACGCCCAGAAGGCACCCTGCGCGGCGCCGAGCCCCAGCCCCGCGATGAAGAGCATAATCAACCCCGCGGTGCCGGCGCCCAACCCCCACGCGCACAGGATCGCTGCCGCTGCCACCACCGCCGGCACGCTGATGTGAAGAAATCGCTCCCCGGTGCGATCGGAATGCCTGGAATTGAAGTAGGTACCCACCATGGCGCCAATCCAGGGCAGCGCGTTGACAAACCCAATTTGGACGGTGCCGACATTGCTGAGCTGTTTGATCATCTGCGGCAGCCAAAACATGATGCCGTATGCGCCGGAGAGCAGACAGAACCACAGCAGCGCCGCAGTCCAGACCATGGGCTGGCGCAAGATTCGCCAGTCATTGCGGCTATCCGACAGCGCGCGGTTGGCGGCATTGCGCTCGAGCCACCGGCGCTCATCGTCGCTGAGCCACCGCACCTCATCCGCGCGGTCCGGGAAATAAAACCAGGCCGCAATTCCCAGGAGCATTGTCGGCAGTGCCTCAGCGATCAACATCCATCGCCAGCCCGCCAATCCAAGGGGTGCGGCGGTAGTCATGAGCCAGCCCGACAGTGGACTTCCGACGACGATGGACAATGGGATCGCCAGCATCGGCAAGGCGAAAGTAGTGGCTCGCTCGCGCTCGGTGGCGAATTGGCTCAGGTACAAGACGATGCCGGGTGCCAGGCCTCCTTCCGCAAATCCCAAGAGCACTCGAAGCGCATAGAATTGTATGGGCGTCTGCACGAACGCAATTCCGGCCGCACAGCAAGCCCACAGAATCGCGCAACACGATATCCAGCGGTGCATGCCGAATCGCTGCAGCAGCAGCACGCTGGGATACTGACCGGCGAGGAACCCGAGAAAGAGGATACCGGCACCGAACCCATACTGGGTCGGGGTAAACCCGAGATCGCCGTTCATCTGCAAGGCCGCAAAGCTGATGTTCACCCGATCGAGCGAACTCAGCAGCATGAAAGCGATGGTGGGGACTCCAAGCCTCCACAGCACTTTACGACCGATAATGCGTTGCGTGAATTCCATAATAGATGTTAACTCACAATGTAAGCGTTTGCATAATATAGGTCGTGACATGCACAGTGAAGATCCGCGGTCCTTGAGCTCCATCGTCGCGTCCCATGTCGCGCATTCGGGGTATGAGCTGCTGCCGGCGACGACGGTTGTCGCGGCCAAGCGCGCAATCCTGGACGGTTTGGGAGTGATTCTGGCGGCAAGCGGCAGCAGCGGCGACATTCTGCCGTTCGTTGAACTCGCGCGCGCCTGCGGTGCACCGCCGCAGGCCAGCATGCTCGGTTTCGGAGAACGAGTGAATCTGCCCATGGCCGCGCTGGTCAATGGCGCGATGGCGCACGCTCTCGATTTCGAGGATGCCTTCGACCCAGTGCCCACTCATCCCAATGCCTCGCTATTGCCGGCGGCGTTCGGTGTGGCCGAAGCATGCGGGCCCCTTCCAGGACGCGACTTTATCGCGGCCGTGGCCACTGGATGCGATCTGGTGTGCCGCCTGGCGCTGTCGTTGCGTCAGCCCATGGAGGCCGGCGGCTGGTACCCACCGCCCATTCTGGGCGCCTTCGGCGCGACCGCGGCCGTGTCGAGTTTGCTCGGTTTGACGACAAATCAAATCACCGATGCATTCTCGCTGCTGCTGTGTCAAAACATCTGCCCGGGAGAAATCAAATACAGCCCTGATACGGTCATACGTGCGGTACGCGAAGCTTTTCCCGCCCACGCCGCCGTGCTGTCCGCATTGTTGGCCGCGCGCGGAGTGAAGGGTTTCGAGAAGCCGCTCGAGGGCAAGAGCGGCTTCTTCGCTCTCTTTGCGGCAGGAAAATACGACTCCTCGGACTTGCTCGATCAACTTGGTGAGCGTTACTGGATCGAGCAGCTCAGCTTTAAAAAATGGCCGTCCTGCCGCGGCACGCATCCTTACATCGAAGCCGCGCAGGCTTTGAGTGCGCTGCACGGCTTCAAGGCCGAGCAAATCGCACGGGTGAAACTGCAAGGCGATGAAGTGCAGCGCATGCTGTTCGAACCACAGGCGCAAAAGCGCGCGCCCCAAACCATCATTGATGCGAAATTCAGCTTGCCGTTCACCGTGGCCGCCGCGCTGACACATGATGAAATTACGCTGGGCAGCTTCACGTCGTCCGGCCTGCACGAGCCCCGGTTGCTCGAACTTGCCGGAAAAATAGACTTTGACTCCACGGGCGAGGGTCCGCGACAGAGTGCGGCGGCGGGCGAAATGACGATCTTGCTCACCGACGGCCGCGCGTTGCATCACAGCGTGCAGCATTCAATGGGCGATCCGAGTCGACCGCTCACCGATGCAGCATTGCGGGCAAAGTTCATGGATTGTGCCGCACGCGCGGCCAGGCCGCTGCCGCCGGCTGCGGCAGAACGTCTGGCGGATAGAATCATGTCGCTGGAAAATGAGCCCGACATGGGCGCGCTCGTCAGCGCAACGAGCTAGGGCGCAGGTGCGGCGCCCGCCCAGTCGTAGAGATCGTCAGGCGCGGCCGCCGGCGAGCGAGCTGAAAAAGCGGCCGGGTCGTTCACGTCGCCGCGCCCGCGGTAGCGTGCTTGCACCGGATACGCAAACACCGGCCGTCTACGCACCGCGCCGCCGCCGAGCATTGCCGTTGCCATGACTTGGTCGGGCGCCGCGCCGCGTTCCACCCATGCGACCACGGCGCCGAGCATGTCCTCCTCGTAAGGGACGTATCCACCGCCGCAATGATAGACGCCGGGAATCAAGAACATCCGCGCGAAGCGGCGCGTGGAATCGAGTCCGCCGACCACTTGTCCGACTCTCTGGTAATAATCCGGCAGGCCGAATGCGCCTGCCGCCGGATCGGCGAATCCCTGCCACAAGATCAATTTGCCGCCGGCATCGCGAAAACTTCGAAGATCGGGACTGGATGCGTCGTATAGGGCGCCGTGCCGGCTCAGTTCGCGAAAGGTCGGCATATCGAAGCGCCAAGTTTTGACCGTGGCGCCGGCCTCAAGGGTGCCTTGAAACATCATGTTTTTGACGGCGTCATCAAACATCGCGCCGCCCGCCGCCGCCAAAGCGTAGCGTTCCACCCAGCTCAGCTCGGAACCGTAAGGCTCGCCGCCGTAAAAAAGATGCCTGCCGCCGGCATCGACCGGACCCGCATAGAATTTTCGGGCGGCCTCGACTTGCAAGGCGGTCAGGCACCGAGGCGGCGTTTGATCGTGGCGGCAAATAAGCGTGCCGGGATCGAAGTGACATCGTCTCGGATCATCGATCTGGCCATCGCGGGCGCCATCCAGCGCATCGCAGGCATTGAGCACCGCGTTGTGCAGAAGCGCGGCGGCGGCTCCGTCGAACACCATCGCGTTTTTATCATCGCGTCCCCAGCGCGCCTCCCAGATGAAACGTTCCATGGCTTCGGCGATGGCAAAGGCCGGCGAGCCGGCCACGACACCATTGAAGTCGGAGGGATAACGTTGCGTCTCAACCATGGCTTCGCGGCCGCCATCCGAGCATCCCTGAAAATACGAGAAGGCAGGCGGCTGGCCGTAGAAGGCGGCGATGATTGCCTTGGCGGCCGCTGCGAATGCATGCGCCGCGCGAAAAGCAAAGTCTTCGCGCACTTGTTGGCCGCCGAGGGCCCATACCCCATCGCCGCCCACATGCCCCGAATTCTCAAATCCGACGGCGAATGCTCCGCCGTAGGCGGGTCCCGTATCGCAACGCGGCGCGATGAAATTGACGATGACGCCGCAATTCCCGCCGCAGCCGCCTTGAAGATATCGTCCGGTCCAAGTTCTGGTCGGCAGGCGCAGTTCGAATTGGATTGTCGGCGCAACATAGCCTTTGACCAGGCAGAATTCCGCGCGTTGCGCAGTCGCGGGCTCAACGGCCGCGGATTGAATTCGCGCCGGACCTTCGCTGACATGAGAAAAATCCCTGCCCGTCAGCGCCGCACACTCGATGACGGGTGCGACAATGGTTCGTTCAGGCATGGATACCATGTCTACTTCGGGCGCGGCGACCGGCGCCTGCGCCCACACCGGCGCAGAGGATGAAACTGCCATCGTAAATACCGCTACGGCGACATTGAGCCGAAGATGGTTTTTAATGAGAATCATCAAAATGCCGCTCCCTGGCCGGCGATGGCAAGAAGCTTGTCGAGGTCATTGCGCAGCAGCAGCCGGCCGGACACGAGCGTTTCAGCGCTCGATTTGACCCTGGACAAATAATTCGCCGGGCCACCGTACAAACTTCGGCACTTATCCGGGTCGAAAGGGGCTGTGTAGCCAAATAGAAGGCACGCAGCGCTTGCCCCAACGCCGTATTGCGCAATCGGTATCGCAACCTGTGGATACCGCACGCCCCCCATGGCGTTTCCATGTTCATCGACGCGGCAGGACCCATCGGCGTTGGTCTCGATCATCGCCGACGCCGGCGGCGGTTGTTGCTGATCCATCCAGCGGTACATGTTTTCGAACATGGCCGCTTGAACGAGATAGAGAGGGTAGTCGTTCGCGTGCGACCCGGCAGGGAACGCGTCTTGGCAAGTGGACTGCGAAAAATGCGGCTGCCCGGCGGGGGTCGGCACCTTCCCGGGTGCGGGCGGTGCGAGGTCCCCGTCCGGCGCGTGAACCGCGACGTGGGCGGCGCCGGCTATCTCGTAGTGGCGATACCGATCATCGTCGGGACGGCGGTTGTCAAGTCCGCCGAAGCCATTGAAGTCACTCTGTGTATTGAGCCGCATGACCGGAACGTCCAATGGCCGGACATATTGGGCGTCCGCCATCGGCAAATAGCCATCAAAGATATTGCGGCCATTCTCCAGCCTGGCTTCTCGGTGATGATAGTTGGCGAAAGTCGCGGTTGCGACACCGGTATAGGAATAACCCGTCATCAACAGGTGCTTTACGGCGTAGCCGTGGAGCGGACTGCTGCGGCCCTGCATTTTGATGGCCGCACCGGTCTGCGCCAGCATGCCCCAAAGCTGCGTCGGATCAACGCCGCTCAATGCGGCATAGCGCTCAGTGTCGGCCGCTTTGACGCCGCCAAGGGTCAGGGGGTGCTGTACGCCGACGTAGGCGTCGCCGTTGGCAACAAAGAAATGGTGAACGGCGTTCCAGGCCAAGCTGCTGCCGCCGCCGTTCGGATGCAGCGTTTCCACGATGACGTTACCGCTGAAGCGCCTCTTATCCTTCGGCCGGTAGACAATCAGGCGGGTCGTAAAGGGTTGCTCGGCGCTGATCAGTTCGCGTGAAAATTCGCGCCTGCCCAGATCCTTGGAATTGTCGCGCGAGGCGACGTCGGGTGCATCGGCCATCGAAACCGGTTTGTAAACATTCGCGCGACCGGTCAAGAAATACTCCGCGGATTCGTAACCGACGCGCTCGACATTCCAGACGAGCACTCCCTGGGTCGATGTGTCGCGCAGCGGAGCCGAAACTTCTGCCGCTCTCACATTCGCCCCCCGGTTGAGCCGCGGCAAACCCAAGGCCGCCGCACCCATTCCAGCGCCCGCCAATAGCACTTTGCGTCGCAACAAACACATGTTCTCCGACATATCAGTCCTTTCAAGCTGCGCGGCGGCCCATCATCGCTTCTTTCAAAGTCATTGGCAACCTCATCGAAATTGTGAAATTCCTGAATACCCACTATTAGTTGATAGTGGAAACGATAGATATCGCAGTTGACGACGTGTATTTGTACCGCAAAACAGGTCATTGCGATCTTAAATATGCCATTGCCGGATCTTGAAAGCGGCCTCTCGATATTCGCTGCTCCTAATAAATATTCGTTTGTAGTACAAACTAAATCTTTACAGATGTAAGCGCTTTCTATATGCTCTGTTGGTATAGCCTGTAACCGAATACGGCAATGAACACGGGGGAGTCAGCAGTGAATATTCAACGCGCACGCCGCAGTGACGGGATTCGAAGCACCAACGCCTTGCGCAGCATCGGCGCGCTATGCGCGGCGGGGATGGGTCTATTGTGCGCCACAGCGGCACGGTCGCAGACCGTGGCTGCGCCGGCGCCCGAGGAGATCCAAGAGGTGGTGGTCACGGGAACCCTGATCCGCGGCGCGACGGCGCCCGTCGGTTCTACGCTGATCGCGATCGATCAGGCGCAATTGCAGGCGACCGGCGCGAATTCCATTGCCGATATGTTGCGTGACGTGCCGCAAGTCTCGGGCCTGGGAGTTGCCGAAGGTCAGCGCAGCGGCACGGGCGGCGCCACCAACATTACATTGGCGAACTCGATCAACCTTCGCGGCTTGAGCCCGTACGCGACGCTGACGTTGTTGGACGGTCACCGAGTTCCGCCCGCCGGAACCAGCGGTTCCACCGTGGACCCTGACTCCTTCCCCGCAATCATGCTGCAACGTGTGGATATCGTCGCCGACGGCGCCTCGGCCACCTACGGATCGGACGCCATCGCGGGTGTGGTCAACCTCATATTGCGCCGCGATGCCGAAGGCGTCGAGGTCAGTGCGCGCGAGGGCTGGGCCGCCAACTACAAGGAACACCAATTCGGTGCGCTCATGGGGCACAACTGGGGCAGCGGTCAGCTCACCCTGGGCTTCGAAAACTCGTACCATTCCGACCTGAACGGTAAGAAGCGGGGTTTCTTCGAATCGAATCAAGCGAATCGAGGCGGCAATAACTACAGCAGCACGCAGTGCAATCCCGGAAATATCGTCATCGGCGCCACCACCTATGCCCTCCCGGGCCTTGCGCCGAATACCGCGAACCGCTGCGATCCGGCCAAGTTCCAGGACATCTTGCCCGAGATCAACCACAACAACGTCGCGCTGGATTTCGATCAGAAGATCACCGATTCGATCAGCATCTATGGCGACGCCACCTATGCTCGCCGCGACTTCACGTCCGCCGTCAGGCAAGTCACCGGACCTGTGGAGGTTCCGACGACCAACGCGTTCTTTATTTCGCCGCCAGGAGCCGTGCTCTCGCCGTGTTCACCCCGCCCGGGTGCCCCGAATTGCGAGCAGGTGAATTATTTCTTTGGCAATGACCTCGGCAACAATGCCTACAGCAGCGGCCATTCGGAGAATTATCAGGGGACTCTGGGCATCGACTTCAAGCTTTTTAACGGCTGGCACTTGGGCTTCGACGGTACCGCTGGAAGAGACCATGACAGAGATCTACAGTACCACGAGCTCAACAACGGACACCTGGCTGCCGCCTTGGCGAGCGGCAACCCGGCGACCGCGCTCAATGTATTCGGTGGGACCAATTCCCCGGCGGTTCTCAACAGCGTTTTTTCGAATCGATTTTATGCGCCCGGCGACACTGGAGAGCAGGTGTTCGAGGGCAAACTCGATGGCGCGCTATTCCACATGGCGGGCGGCGATGTTCGCGCGGCTGTGGGTGGCCAGTGGCAGCACGATGAACTTCTGTACGGCATCAATTCCGGCGTGCCAGGCGGCGCGGATCTCATAATTCGTCAGAACCTGAACCGCCACTCGGTATCCGGCTACGCCGAGGTATTGATTCCGTTCTTTGGCGCAGACAATGCCGTGGCGGGTATTCAGAAACTCGAACTCGATGTCGCCGGCCGATACGAGAACTACAGCGACTTTGGCAGCACCTCGCACCCGAAAATCGGTTTGAACTGGTCGCCGGTGGACGGGGTCACGGCGCACGCCAGCTACGGCACTTCGTTCCGCGCGCCGCTGCTCTCCGAATTGGTCGGGCCGCTGAAAGGCGTTTTCGTGCAGACTTACTCCGATCCCTTGGCGCCGACCGGGACATCGGTGGGCTATACCCTCGGCGGCGGCAATCTCAAGCTGCAGCCCGAGACGGCGACCACCTATTCGTTCGGCGTGGATTATCAGCCCACTCACGACGCGAAGTTCAGCCTGAATTATTTCAACATCAATTACAAGAATCAGATCTCGAGCTATCTGAGCGACCTGACGATACTGCAGCAAACGGAGCAACTGGGATCGCTCATTACGCGGTGCCCCTCGACGCAGTGCACGGCATTGATCAACCAATATGTGGTGCCCGGTCCCGTGTTTGGACCCATATTGGCCAATCCCAGCGTGTTCGTGAATGGTGTTGAGCTGAACCTCGGCACCACCCGCACTCAAGGCATCGATTTCGTGGGCAACTATGCGATTCCCACCGACCATTCCGGCACGTTCCTCGTGGGGCTCACGGGCACTTACACCTTCAAGTACGACGTGCAGTTCACGCCCGGCGGCCCGACTTTCAATGAGATCAACAACATCGGATTTCCGTTGCGGCTGCGGATGCGCGGCAATGTCGGCTGGACTCAAGGCCCCGTCTCCACGCTGCTATTCGTGAACTACGAAAATGGCTATACCAACACCGAGGTGACGCCGGCAGAGCCGATCAGCAGCTACACCACGGTGGATGTGAACGTGATCTTCGATCTGGGCAAGGCGTTATCGAGCGCATGGGCCAAGGATTTGAGTGTGACGGCTCATGTGGGCAATCTCTTCGATAAAGATCCGCCCTATGTCAACATTCCCATCAGCCCCAACGGCGGCGGCGGCTTCGACCCCAACAATGCCAGCGGTATCGGTCGATTGGCGTCGTTGCAAATCGGCAAGAAATTCTAGAACGGCTCGAGGAAAGGCGCGCGAGTCGCTGCGCGCGCCTTTTTGCCGGGAGACGTGCACTGTGAGTGGGGTTCGTGGCACTCTATGTGCGACAACATGGTCCGGCGGAATTCCAAGGCAGTCATGAAGAGCGCTAAAAGTCGTGCAGGGAGCGGACGCTCTCAAACACGCCCCAAACCACCAAAAATCGCCAAAGCTCCATCGCTACCCTTGAGCGTCGGGTTATTGCCGAATTTACTGGGCTACAACGTCCGGCGCGCCGAGATTGCCCTATGGAGAGATTTCAGCCGCACGGTGGGCGACGGTGAGGTTCGCCCGGCGCTGTTCAGCCTCATGATTCTGGTCGAGGCGAACCCCGGCGTTGCGCAGATCGATATCGCCAACCAGCTCGATATCGACAAGGCGACCATCGTCGGGTTGGTGCAGCGATTGCAGAAGCGCCAATGCGTGGTGTGCCGGCAGTCGGATGTCGATCGGCGGCGTCAGGGAATATTTCTCACCGAGCGTGGCCAGAAGGAGCTGAATCAACTGCGGCAGGAAATGCTTGACCACGAAACGCGATTCACGCGGCTATTTTCCGCGCAGGAATTGGCGCAGCTGTTTGCCCTGCTGCGCCGCATCCATCCCTAGGAGCCAGGCTCCTAGCCTTCCCAGAATTCGCGTGCCTCTTTGCCGTAGTCATCGACGACCCGGCTGCGCACATTGAACAGCATATTCGCGCGCGCGCGATGCGAGTAGGCGGGCCAATGCGGAATTTTTGGGTTGCCGGGATTGCCGGTGCGTGCAAAGGCAGCCCAGGACGCGCTCATCTGGTCGGAAACCTGCTGAGCCCCCGGAGCAGCGGCGCTGATTGGCGACGCATTCACGTTATCGAACGCCAGGGCCACGTCGGTGCCGTGCGGTGTTCGCAAGTCTGAATTGACCTGCCACTCCAGGACATACACAAAAGCGGGCGCGGCCTTCTGCATGACTTTCAGTTCTGCGACCCTGTTGGCGGCCTGCCGCATCCAGAAGTCCGTGATCATGTCCACCAGCAGATAGGATGGTGAGTCGGCAGGATGGATTCTTTTATACAGCTCCACTGCCTGCTGCACGCGTGCTCCTGCGACCGGGCGCATGAGATCGACGATGTCGGCTTCGGCGAATTGCCCCCACTTTGGAAGGGGAGCCGCGAACAATACGGCTTCATCCTTGGTGGATCCAACCATGAATGGCACGTTGGCCGATTCCGGCGACGCCACGCTGTCAAAGGGATGATGCGGCAGGACCGCGCCGTCGACGAGCGGCACCAAACCCATCGGACCAAACCCCAAAACCCGTGGAATGACTTTGACCTCGGCGGCATCGGCGGCAGATGAGAGCTCCAGCGCATCCATGCTCTGCAGTCGCGCCGCCTGATTGGGTGATAGGCCGAGATCCTTGAGAAGCTGCCGGGCTATCGCAGTTCCGCGCGCCTTGTCGGCAATCTGCAAACAGGGACCGCTTTGCATGATGGCCTTGTGGAATAGCCCCTTCGCCGCCGGCATGGCGCACATCACGCTCACTTTCCCGGCACCGCCCGACTCGCCGAACAGAGTGACATTGCCCGCATCGCCGCCGAAAGCGCCGATGTTGTCACGCACCCAGCGAAGAGCCGCCGCGATATCGAGCGTGCCGGCGTTCCCCGATTGCGCAAACGCGTCGCCGGCGATTTCGCCGAGGTAAAGGTAGCCAAACACGTTGAGGCGATGATTGATCGAAACCACGACGACATTTTCGGCCGCCGCCAACCTCGCGCCGTCGTAGGCCGGATTTGATCCGGAGCCGACGGCAAAGCCGCCGCCGTGCAGCCAAACCATGACCGGCCGTTTGGCGGTATCGATTGCCGGCGTCCACACATTGATGACCAAGCAATCCTCGCTCTGTTTGGGCGGCGGATTGGGCCTCGTGAACAACATTCCCAATTGCTTCTGCATGGCAGTGGGCGCGGGCGGGGGTTGATCCGCCGGGCTCTTTCTTGCAAACGGCGACAGGCCCAGCGGAACTTGCGGGCAAGTATCGCCGTAGGCCTTTGCGTCGCGCACGCCCGACCATGGCAGCGGCGGGCGCGGCGGCATGAAGCGCGATTCCCCCGCAGTGGGCGCGCCATACGGAATGCCCAAAAAGCACAGCACATTGCCCCGCACCGAACCCACTACCATACCGCCCGATGTCCTGGCCAGAGGCGAGGCGGGCGTTGCCGCCTGCGAACGCGCCAATGGGATGCGCGGCGACATCGCCCCGATTCCGATGGCGGCGATCCCCTTGCTGACACTTCGTCTGCTGATCATGAATGACGCTCCTCTTGTTGCTGTTTCATGCGTAGACCTATCAAAAGCGCGGTCGTCAATAGCACCGCGCCGCTGGCCAAAAAAACCGCTTTGAGACCGGATTCCGCCCCGAGCAACCCGCCGCTGACGGGACCTAAAAACGCGCCCAGGAACGCCGCGCCCGCGGTGAGGCCGAACGCACGGCCGCGATCCTGCTCCGACACGGTTTTGCCCACCAAGGAATTGACCAGAGGAATGATGCTGAAGAGGAACAAACCGGCGCAGAATCGGGCGGCCAGGAACCATTTGTACGTCGGCGCGTAGCCTTGCGCCGTCGTAAAAAGCGCCGCGCATATCACGATCGCCAGCAATAACTTGCGCGCTCCAACGGCATCGCTCAATCGTCCGATCAGCGGCGCGGCAATGAGTCCGCTCATCCCCACCACCGAGAATGCGAAGCCGGCAAGCGTAGCGAGGTCCGCGCGCACGCCCACCAGCTCACGCACGCGCAGCGACACGATGGGCTGAGGGCCCATGATTGCGCATTGCGCTAGAAGCAGGACAACGACAAATGCAAACAGGGTTTTGTATCGGGTCAGCAAACCCGGTTGCGCCTCCCGCTGCGGGCGCCATGCCGCAGAGCCCTTGGCGCCGGGAACAACGGCTATGACGGAGCAAACCAGCAGAGCCGCCAGCCCCGCAGACAAAAACGCCGCCCGATAGTCGGCAAAAAAATCCGCGACGCCGCCGCCGATGAGCGGGCCGAGCAACGAACCGCCGAGCTGCCCCGTCGCCAACCAGCCCAGTGCCCAGCCCAGTCGACCCGGCGGCGCGGCGCCCGACACGATGGACATGCCGGCGGCGATATGTCCGCCGAACAATCCCATGGCAAACCGCAAGGCCAGGAGTTGCCACGGGTTGATCACCAAGCTCATGGCGGCGGTGCAGGCCGCGGCGCTGCCGCAGGCGATCAACAGGATGATGCGCCGATCCATGTGATCCGCCACGCGTCCCCAGAGCGGCGACGTCAACGCAGCGGCCAGCGGCGTGACGCCGAGCAAAACGCCGGCCCAGGAGCGCACCGAAGCGGCGCCGGTCACACCGAGCGTAGGCAGCACCAGGGCTATGATGGGAGGCGCAATCGAGAAAGCCATGCCGATCACGAACTGCAGAACAACCATGGCCCAGAGCGTCCGGCGCCAGCGCGAGCTCGAGAGATCGTCATTCATGGTTGATTCCAAAGCGCTTCATATTAAAACAAAATCGTTGACAGTACAAACGAATGTGAGTTTATGACACGGTGGCCGACGGGTGGCGAATAAGTGCCACGATGTAAGCTGACAGCGTATCCATGGGCGCGACCGTGCGCTGTTTTGGATCTCCTCAATTCGTTCGTATTGCAAACTAATTGTGGTTGAGGCAAGATTGCGACGGGGCGAATGACGGATTTTGTCGGGTGTGAAAAACCTTGGCCAGCAGGGCAGGAAATGGCCGCCATAGATTTCATCTTTACCGGCGATTTGGTGCTCGATGAGCCGGGCCCGGACTTTTGGCTGGGCGGGATCGCGCCGGTCACCGAAGCGGCCGATATCACCATTGGGCATCTGGAAGTGCCGCACACCCGCCGCGGCATTGAGCTGGGAGGCGATGTGCCCGCGCCGGGCGCGGATCCGTCGCACCTGGCCGCCCTCAAACGGGCGGGCTTCGATGTGCTGACCCTGGCGGGAAATCATATAGCCGACTGCGGCGCCGAAGGAATTGCGGATACGCGCGCCGAACTTGAGCGCCTCGGCATGCGCTGCTGCGGCGCCGATTCCACGTTGGATGGGGCGCGGCGACCGGCGCTTGTCCAGTGTGTCGGGCGGCGCATCGCCGTGTTGAGCTATAACTGCGTGGGACCGGAAAGCGGCTGGGCAGCCGCAGACAAAGCGGGATGCGCCTTCGTGCAGATCGCCACTGCCGACGGCGCGGCGGTGACACCGACCGCGCCGCTGCAAACACCTGTGGCCAAGTCTCTGGCCGCGATGCAACGCGATATCGCCGCGGCCGCAGCCGACAACGATTTTGTGATCGTCGCTCTGCACAAAGGACTGGTTCACACCCCCGCTCGACTCGCACCGTACGAGCAACCGGTGGCACACGCGGCGATTGAGGCAGGCGCAAAGGCCGTCATCGGCCATCATGCGCACATCATCCGCGGCATGGAAATCCATCTCGGTAAGCCGATATTCCATGGCTTGGGAAACGGTTGCGTCGTCACGCGCGCATTGAGCCCGCGGCAAGATCACCCGGCGCGCGCCGCCTGGGCGCTCAAGCGAAAACAGTTGTTTGGATTCGAACCCGACCCCGATTACTGGCTTGCGCCGTTTCATCCGGAAGCGGTGCACGCCTTGTTGGGCCGGCTGCGTTGGCATGAGGACGGCCGAATCGAGGCAGGCTTTGTACCGGTGCACGTGGAGGCGCCGGGGCGTCCCGTCGTTGCCAACCCGGCCCAGGCATCGGCAATTACGGCCTACATGACCCGAATCACGGTGGCCGCGGGTTTGCCCCCGCTGGTGTATAGGCCGCGCGCCGACATGATGGTGGCCGCATGAGCGAGCGGCGCGCCGGGGTCGAGAACTGCTTGTTTTATCTCGGTGCGGCGGCTCTCCTGGTCGCGGTGGCCGTGGATGCGATCGCGGTAATCGGACGGCACATCGGCAAGCCCTTGCTGGGGTCGATCGAGTTGATGCAGGCGGCAATTCTGATCGCTGCCTCCACCGCAATCGTCTCGGCAACCCTGGTCGATAAGCATGCCGTGGTGCACTTGCTCATCGATCGCTTATCGCCGCGCGCGCGCCGGATCATGGACCGCGTGCACGCTGCGCTTTGCGCAATGTTCTTCGCCGCGCTGGCGGGCGGCAGCGTTTGGATTGCCTTCGATTTGCGCGGCGGCAATGAAGAAAGCGAACTGCTGCGAATACCGTACGCGCCTCTGCGGGTGATCAGCATCGTCTCGGTTTTGGGAGTGGCGCTCATCTACGCATCGCGAATCGCCAGGAAGCGGCGGGATTCATGAGTGGCTCGCCGCTGGTAGGTTTTCTGGGCGTTTTGGCGCTGCTGCTGGTGCTGACAGGGGGAGTTCCCATCGGTGTCGCACTGGGCTTGGTGGGAATGGCGGGCATGGCGCTGATTCTTGGATTCGAACCTGCGCTGATCAAATCAGGCGTCATTGTGTTCGATACCCTGTCGCGCTACGAATTGGGTGTATTGCCGCTGTTTTTGTTGATGGCGCATCTATGTTTTGCAGCCAATGCCAGTCGGGATTTTTTTGACGCCGCAGCCAGAATGATCGGACACCGCCGTGGCGGCCTGGCGCTCGCCTCGATCGGGGGCTGCGCTGGATTTGGCACCATCAGCGGGTCGAGCCTCGCGACCGCGGCCACCATCGGCTTGGTCGCACTGCCCGAAATGCGCAAGCGCGGCTACTCGGAGGAATTGGCGACCGGTGCGGTCGCCGCCGGCGGAACCTTGGGTCAGATGGTCCCTCCCTCAGGCGCGTTGATTGTCTTCGGCATCATTGCGGAGCAGTCGATCGGCAAGCTGTTCACCGCGGCGATCGTACCGGCGCTCACTCAGGTCCTGTTGTACTGCACCGTCATCGTGGTGCTATGCCATTTCAAACCGGAGCTGGCACCCGCGACGGCGCGCGCCACCTGGCCGGAGCGGCGCGTAGCGTTGCTGCGCATCGCGGATATCGGAGTGCTCATTTCATTGGTCATCGGCGGAATCGCGCTGGGCTGGTTCACGCCGCCGGAAGCCGGCTCGGTGGGCGCCGTGGGTGCGCTGCTCCTCTGCGCATGGCGTCGACGTTTGAGCTGGGCTGCCTTGGGCCAAGCATGCCGTGAAACCTTGCGCACCAGCGGCATGATTTACGTCGTGATTATCGGCGCTTTGATCTTCTCGGTATTCATCAGTCTGACGGGCATCGCTGAACAGGTCTCGATGCTATTGGCGTCTCTGACCAGCAACCGAATCGTATCCTTGCTGGTCATGGCGGCGATCCTGCTGCTGCTCGGATCCGTGCTCGACGGCCTGGCGCTGATGCTGCTGACCACTCCGATTCTTCTGCCCATCATCCAGCAGATGGGGCTGTCGCCGATCTGGTTCGGAATATTCCTGGTACGCGCAATGGAGATCGGATTCATCCATCCGCCCATCGGCATGAACCTGTTCGTGATCCACGGCATCGCCAAGGACGTTTCCATCGGACGCATCTTCAAGGGGGTGCTCCCCTTTCTAGCGGCGGACTTCGTGCATTTGCTGTTGCTGATTTTTATTCCGGCGCTGGTTCTGGCTTTACCGAAGGCGCTCGGCCAATGAGCAATCTCGATCAACTGGCGGATGATGCGCTGCGCGAACCGCTCGGGGCTGCCCGCGCGCACGCTCAAAGCGGCGGCCGCGTGATTGGCTATGTCGGTGCGGATATTCCGGTGGAATTGATCATTGCCGGCAACGCTTTCCCTCTGCGGCTGCCGAGCTTTGAGCAGCGCAGCGTTGCCGCCGCCGATTGTTACTTGGAGTCGGGTTTCATGCCCGACGTGCGCTCGATCTGCGAGCAATTTCTGCAAGGCGCATTTGAATTTCTCCATTCCATCATTTTGCCGCGCAGCAACGACAGCGCACAGCGCCTCTACTATTACTTGAGCGAACTACGGAGTCGCGGCCTCGCCCACGGCCCCGAACCGCTGATATTCGACCTGGCGAAGATTCCGCGCGATGCCAGCCGAGCACACAGCCGTGCATCGACAGAGAGCCTGGCTTCGCAAATCGGCGCCCGCCCGGAAGCGCTGCCGCGAGCCATCGCTCAGAGAAATCGCCGGCGCGAACTCATCGCCGCCGCGGCGGCTGCCCGCTTGAATGGCACGTCGAGTTGCCGCGGCAGCGTCATGGACCGCATTTTCAGGGCCGCGGATTTCTGCGACGCAGAGGTCTTCGATGCGGAGTTCGAGGCCTGGCTGCAGAAGGCGGGCGTGCCCAATGACCAGCCGCGCGTGTTGCTGGCGGGTTCCGCGCCGCCCGACGAACGGCTGCATGTCGCGGTCGAAGCAGCCGGCGGCAATGTGGTTGCGGAACTCGGCGATCACCCGTCCCGCAACGTTGCCCCGCCGATGATCCCCGCCAACGGTTCTTTCACCGCCATTGCCGATCACTACCAAGCGTCGGTCTTGGGGCCACGCGCTTTCACAAATCGCGCGGCGGCGATCGGCGGTCTCGCGAAGCGCAGCGGAGTCGTGGGTGTCATCAATTGGTTGCTGGAAGAGGAGGATGCCCTCATTTGGGATCTGCCCGCCCAAAGCGCGGCGCTTGCGGCGCAGGGCATCGCCTTCCTGCCATTGAGCCGCCGTCGCTGGGATGCGAGTGACGGCGCTCTGGAGGAAATCGCGCGCTTCACCCGCACTCTGGGGAAGTCGTCGTGAGCATGCTCCAGGGACACAAAGTGCTGGTTCTGCAGTCGAGGCTGGACGGGGCGTTGGCGCGCTTCCTGGCCTCGCTGGGCGCGACGCTGGTCGCGGCCAGCACGGCGGACCTGGCACGGCAAATAGCGCAGGCGTCGTTCTTAATTGACGATTTAGGGTACGCGCGATTGCAGGATTTGGGTTGGCCGCGCACCAGGATCGAACAGAGCGCGCCGCGAGTCATCCATGTATCGGTTACTGCGTTTGGCAGCGATGGACCGCGAGCGCGTTGGTTGGGCAATGAGCTCATTGCTTCGGCAATGAGCGGCGTGTTGCGTCTGACCGGTACGCCGGATCGAGCACCCGTGAAAGAGGCCCTGGACGCCTGCGGCTTTCACGCCGATATGGTTGCGGCGGCCGGCGCCCTGGCTGCGCACTTCGAACGCAATGTCAGCGGCCTGGGGCAGCACGTGGATGTGTCCATCCAAGAAGTTGCGTTCTCGCGCCAGTTCAACAGCGTTTTGGTGTGGCAATTCGATCGGCGCAAGCTGGCGCGGGTCGGCGGCGCGCTGAACTACGGTTTGGCGACGGTGCGCTGCATTTGGTCGCTGGCTGACGGCTGGTGCTTTCACACGCTGATGACCGGACGATTCGGCGCGCCCGCCAATCGAGCCCTCTCATATTGGATGGATGAGGGCGGAGCCGACAACCCGATGCGCGGAGTCGATTGGCTGACCTACAACCGCTCGACACTCGATCCCACCACCCGTGGCACGTGGGAAACGGCGATCGCAGCTTTTTTCCGCACCCGTACCAAACAGGACATCGCGGTCGAAGGCCGCAAACGCGGCATCAACGCGACCGTCATCGCCGAGCCCAAGGATGTGCTCGACGATCCGCACTTGCGGGCGCGCGGATTTTGGCTGGATTGCAAATCAGCGGCCGGTGCCGACATGCGAGTGCCGCGTCGCTTCGTGGCGGTGCAATCGGGAACTCCGGCCGCCCGTGAAATCGACAAGGTGCCGGCGCCCCCTAACGCTTCGGGGCCGTTGGCCGGGGTCCGCGTTCTGGATTTCTCATGGGCGCTGGTGGGTTCGATCACTACCAAGACCCTGGGCGATCTCGGCGCCGATGTCATCAAAGTTGAAAGCCGCACGCGTCCCTGCTTGACCCGGCTCGATGTGCAGGTGAGCGCGTCCAAAGCGGGTGATTTCGACGATAAGCCTTGGTTCGCGCATCTCAATACGTCCAAGAGAAGTCTGGCGCTCGATATGAAAAAACCGGAGAGCCGCGAACTGTTGACGCCCCTGACTCGGTGGGCGGACGTGATCGTCGAGAATTTTTCGCCGGGCACCATGGCGAAACTCGGTTTGGATTACGCGGCCTTGGCAAAGGCGAATCCCGGATTGATCATGGTGTCGGGCAGTGTGTACGGGCAAACCGGGCCCTTGACGCAGGAATGGGGAGTGGACGGCACCGGTGCCGCGTTGTCGGGACGCACGTACCTCACCGGCTGGCCCGACAGGGACCCCGTCATACCGGGAGCGGTTCCCTACGGCGATGTCATCGTTCCTTATTGCATGGCGGCGGCTGCCTGCGCGGCTCTCCAGTACCGGCGAGAATCCGGGTGCGGCGCCCACATTGATGCCTCGATGTATGAGATCTGCGTGCAGCAAATGCAGGATGCCATCGTGCAGTCGCAGACCGGCGAAGCTCCTGCACGCATCGGCAACCGGGATACGAGAATCTTTCACCAGGGCGTGTACGCGGTGTCGGGCGATGATCGATGGATCGCCATCGCCGTGCCCAGTGCCGCGGACTGGCAGCGGCTGCGAATGTTGGCGCATCTCCCGGAAGCGAATACCGCCGAGGCAAGGGACGCCGCCATCGGCGCATGGTGCCGCGACCAGCCGGGACCCTCGCTGATGACCCAGTTGCAGCAGGCAGGCATCGCCGCCGGCGTCGTTCAAGACATCGAGGATCTCATGGAGGCCGACCCGCAGCTGGCCGCACGGGGCAGCCTGGCGCCGATCGACCACGCGCGGCTCGGCAAGTTCGGGCACATGCGAACACCGATGACCTTTTCGCGCAGTCCGAGCAAGCCTTATCGCGCGCCGAACATGGGGGAGCACTCCGCCGGCATTGCACGTGATTTATGCGGTCTCGGCGACAAACGCATCGCTGAACTGGAATCACTGGGAGTGTTTCGATGAGCGAGGCAGGCGCAGCGCGGAGCCGCAAGGATTTGCAATGTACCGCCGATGCGTTGGCGTATCAGCGTCGCTACGGCGCCGACTTGAAGCGCCGCGTGGTCGAGCAAGGCGATCCCTTCGTCGTCGCCCAGGCGGACACGCCGCATGAGCTCTTTCATGCGATGGATATCGCTCTGATCACCAATCAATGGTGGTCGGCGTATATCTCGGCGAAGCAACTGTCGAGTCGATATTTCAAGGTGTTGCAGGAGCACGGCTATCCGGGCAATGGCTGCCGCTATTGCTCGCTCGGCTTGGCCTGCACCTTGGCCAACGATCCGGCGACGGCGCCCTGGGGTGGGTTGCCGCGGCCGGTTGCGTTGGTGGCCCGACTGACCTGCGATTGCATTCAGCAGGTTTTTGGCCAGTGGGCGGCTGCGCTGAAAACCGAATTCTTCCCGCTCGAGGCGCCGGCATGGACGCACAAGGACGCGGCATGGTTCGAGAAATCGAACGACCGATGGGAGGAGGTTTTTCAGCCCGTTCGCATCGAGCTCCTGGTGCAGGAAATGCGCGCGCTCATCGCCATGCTGGAGGCCAAGACCGACCGGCGCTTCAGCGAAGCGAAGCTCGCGGCCTTGATGGAGAAGATCAACGAGCAGGAAGGCTATATCGCCGAGGCGGCGCGCATGATCGGTTCGGCGCGGCCATGCCCCGTGTCGATTGCCGACCAGATGCCCAACACCATGATACCGCAATGGCATCGGGGCTCGGACTGGGCGGTGACGCATGCGAAACGCTTTCGCGACGAGGTGGCGGAGCGAGTTGCCGCCGGTATCGGCGTCAGCAGCAATGAACGCATTCGCTTGATGTGGATCGGTGCCGGTTTGTGGCACGACCCGGGCTTTTACAACGCTCTCGAAGAGCGCTTGGGCGCAGTGTTTGTCTGGTCGATGTACATGCCGTTTGCCGGCCCGCAATACATACGCGCCATGCACGGCAAACCGCTGCACGCCCTGGCCAGCCGCATCTGCTCGATGAACGAGGTGCTGCATTTGCCGCCGTGGATGAACGGCTGGATGGTGAGCGAGGCGCAGCGCTGCGGGATCGACGCCGCGGTGATGCTGGTCCCGCCGGACAGCCGCCTCTCGCAGAGCGGCACCAAGTTGACGCAGTTGTCGCTGCAGCAGGCGGGCGTGCCGACCTTGGCGCTCGATGCCGACATGGTCGATTCGAAAGGCTGGAGCCACGAGCAGATGGTGAATCATGTGTCGGATTTCTTGAAACATGCGGGGTTGGCATGAATAGACTTTTGGCTTGCATCTGCCTGGCCACGCTCGTGGTCTCAACCGGGCGCAGCGCCACGGTTCTGACCTATGCGACGCCATACGGACCGAACCACACATTCAGCCGTGCCGACAAAACCTGGATGCAGTGGATCGCCGAGCAGTCGGGCGGCCGATTGCAGATTCGGCCGATTTGGTCCGGTGGATTGATTTCCTCGGATCAATCGCTGATCGAATTGCGGCACGGCGTGGCCGATCTCGGCTTGATCACGCCGATTTATGCGCGCGGCGGCGCGCATCTGATCCGGGTGCAAACGGGTTTTTATGCCGGCGCCAAGACCTTTGAGCAACAAGTGGCCATGTACCGCTGTCTGGTCGCCGCGTCGCCCGAATACGCGCAGGAACTGAAGGGCCTGAAGATTCTTGCCGTTCAGGGCGGCACATTGCCGGGTCTTTTGGTCCGCACTCGCGAAGTTCACAGCCTGGCGGATTTGCGCGGCCTCAGGATCCGCGTGCCCACTGAACTGCTGAATGTCATGCGGGATCTCGGCGCGGATCCGGTGACCATGCCAATGGGAGAGGTGTATTCCAGCCTGGCCAAAGGCGTGCTTGACGCCGTGGTGGCGCCGGCCGACACGCTGAAGTCGATGCACTTCGGGGAAGTCGCAAAGTACTTCACCGAACTCGAAGTGCCGCGAGGCGCCTATCCGGCGCGCGCCATGGGCGAAAAGCGCTGGCAAGCTCTCACGCCCCAAGAGCAGGCGCTGCTCGAGGCATCCATTCCCGTCTGGGAGGCGGCTCTATCCAAAGAGACCCGGGCCGCCGTTCGATCGGGCGAGGTTGAGGGGCACGCTCAAGGCGTGCAATTCATCCCGATCGGCGCCACGGATCAGCGGCGTTTCGATGAACTCTATGAAGAGGATGCGGGGCGCGCCGCGCGTTCTCTGTCCAGATTCGATATCGACGGCAGCGCCGTGTTCAACGAAGCGCGGCAAATCGCCAACGGCATCGAGCAGAACGGCCGGGTCAGCTGTTCGAGGGCGGCCAATGCAGCCACTTGAGGGAATTAGAATCGCCGATTTCAGCCATGTAATGGCGGGCCCTTATGCGACGCATCTATTGCGCCTGCTCGGCGCCGAGGTCATCAAGATCGAAGCGCCGGGGCGCGGTGACGCGATGCGCAACTACGGCACGGACCGTACCTACGATGGCATGGCGCCGGCATTCATTGCGGTCAACGCCGGCAAGAAATCGGTTTCGCTGGATCTGAAAAATCCGGCATCGATGGAAGCCGCCCGCCGGTTGATCGCGCGCTCGGATGCGCTCATCGAAAATTTTCGCCCGGGAGTCATGGCGCGCCTCGGCCTCGGCTTCCCGCAGGTGCGAAGCCTGAAAGAGGACATCATCTATTGCTCCATATCCGGATATGGTCAGTCGGGGCCGCTGCGCGATTGGCCCGCCATCGACAATATCGTGCAAGCGACCAGCGGCATGATGTCCCTGGGCGGCGAGCCCGGCGATCCACCGGTGCGCGTGGGTTTCCCGGTTGTCGATACCCTGACCGGACAGACGGCGGCATTCGCGATACTGGCGGCACTTTTCAGGCGGCAGCGCACCGGACAGGGGGAATACATCGATGTCGCCATGTTGGATGCGAGTCTCGCGTTCATGGCATCCGCGGTGGTCCCGTTTCTGGTCACCGGCCAAGAATTGGAGCGTACCGGCAATACGGGATACAGCGGCCAACCCACCACAGCCTTGTTCGAGGCGGGCGATGGCAAGCTCATTTCTTTGGGCGTCGTGCAGCAGGCACAATTTGAAGCGTTGGCGCGCCTACTCGGTCAAACAGAATGGCTGACGGATCCGCGCTACAGCAGCGCGGATCTGCGGCGCGCCAATGCATCCGTTCTCAAGGCTTCGCTGGGCGAGGTTTTTCAGCGGCAAAGCGCAGCCGAGTGGGAAGCGAAGATGAGTGCCGCGGGAATACCCTGCGGGATGGTGCGCGGTGTGGCGGAGGCCGCCGCGCTCCCACATCTGCAGCAACGAAACCTGAGAATTCCGCTGCGAGTACCCAGTCTCGGGACCAATGAAAATGTCGAAATTCTCAATGCGGGATTCATTTTCCGCGAAGGCGGCCCGGAGGTTGCCGAAGCGCCGCCCGTGCTCGGCCAGCATACCGAGGAGGTGCTGCGATGGCTGGATTTCGATGCCGCGCAGCGACTCGAAATCATGAAAAAAGGGGAATGATATGCCGGTAAAAATTTGCGCGGGAGTTTTGTCGGCGTGCATGCTCGTCACGGGCCCGGTCCATGGCGCGGCCGACAAGATGTCGTCGTTCGGTGTTTACCGGGGGTACTCTGCGGCGGCCTTCCCCGACCAGATCAAAACTTCTTTTTATTTGCCCATGCGCGATGGTGTGCGGTTGGCCGTCGATCTGTATCGACCCGGCATCAACGGCAAGGCGGCGGAGGGGCGCTTCCCGGCGGTGTGGCATCACACCTTTGACCGGCGCAATGTGGCGGCGCCGGAAACGAATGCCGCCTACGCGGCACCGGAGCTCACCAAGTTCGGTTATGTGGTGGCGGTGGTCGAACGCCGCGGCTTGAGCGCCTCCTTCGGCGAGCGCCGCGGCTACAACGATCGCATCGAGGCAGAAGACGCGTACGCGGTCAACGAGTGGCTGGCGCGCCAGCCCTGGTCCACCGGCAAAGTGGGAATCGTCGGTTGCTCCAACACGGGCGCTGCTGGCATGCATGCCATCACCATCCGGCCGCCGCATCTGGTGGCGGCGTTCGTCGGCTGTTTCGCCTGGGATACGTATGATTGGACTCTGCGCGGGGGGATCTTTGCGCAGTGGGGCACCGGCGTGCAGAGAACCGTCGAGGAGGACATGAAATCCAAGCCGGTCGATGGCGATGAATCGAAGACCCTGCTGCTGCAGGCGGCGCAGGAACACCAAAAGAGCACCAACCTGGCGGCGATGTGGCGCGGTCTGCCGTACCGGGACGATTTCAGTCCCCTGACGGCCAGCCGATTCTGGAACGAGGGCAGCATTGCTTCCTATGCCGATGAGATGCGCCAGTCGGGAGTCGTGCTTTACATCACCGGCGGCTGGCGCGACGACTTACGCAAGGATGGCTGGGTCGCCTTCAACAATTGGACGCCGGGGAAACGTCATATCGTCATCGGGCCGTGGACTCATTGCCGTAACACCGGGTTCGATTTGTTTGCGGAAATGCATCGTTTCTTCGATTTCTACCTGCAGGGCATCGACAACGGCTTCGCCAGCGACGCTCCCATTCATTTCTATACCGTGAACGCGCCGGCAGGCCGGGAATGGCAGTTCTCGGATGTGTGGCCGCCGTCGGGTGTACGGGAGAAGCGGTTCAATCTGGCCGATAAGTCGCGGCTCGGCGACAAACCCGGCGGCCGCACTACGCTGCTGCAGATTCGCTATGACGTCAACTGCGCCGCGGAATTTGATAAAGCCCTGCAATCGGGCCCGAACGCGCAGCCATGTCCCGTGCAGCAGGCGGGCGCGCATTTTCTGTCCCCGCCGTTGAAAGAGGATACCGAGGTAACCGGCCATCCGGTCGCGGATCTTTGGGTTTCCGCGGACGCTTCAGATGTGAACCTGTTCGTTTACCTGGAGGATGTGACGCCCGATGGCAACATCACAGCGGTTACCGACGGCAGGCAGAAAGCATCGCTGCGACAAGTCGGGGAGCCGCCGTATAACTACTTGGGCCTGCCGTGGCACCCCAGCCATCGTGCCGACGTTCAGCCGCTGGTGCCTGGAATGGCGGTGCGGGTGCAGATGGAGCTTTTCCCCGTCTCCTACCTGTTCAAGTCCGGACATCGCATCAGGGTAAGCGTTACGGGAGCCGACTATCGAGAACGCGATCGGCAAGCCGTCGATCCCGCACCGACCCTCACGATTTACGACTCGAACAGCAACCCTTCCACGATTTCTTTGCCGGTCATGTCGGCGCCTGTCCTCAGGGATCGACGATGACCTCGACCTTACGATAGCGCCAGTCGTCGCTGCCGCTGCCGCCAAGGGCACGCGTCTCCCAGCCGACATGCGTGCGTCGTGCATCGACGCCGAGCCCCGCGAGGATGGTGGCGATTTTTGTCGCGCGATCCTGCGCCATCTGCGGGCGCTCGAGGAGATCGCCGCCGTCTGAGAGCCGCGAGGTCGCCCGATAGCCGATCACCTTCACGCTGCGGACCTTTGCGAACCGCGCGAACGTCGCCAGATCCTTCAACTTGACCATGTCGGGTCCGGACGCTCGATCGCTGTCAAAGGGATAGATGATGGTCAGCGTCCGATGTTCGAACGGCGGCACGGGCGGCGGTGCCGGAGGCGCTTCGGCAATGGCGGGCTCGACCGACAGCTTCGGATCGAGCGCGGCGCGCTTGGCGAGGTCTTGAGCAAGCGCACGTTGCTGAGGCGTGCCGCTGTTGAACACGCCGCCCGCGACGCCCTTGATGACATCGTCGAACGGCAGCAGTCCGTCGCAGCTGGCGTCGATCTCGGCGATAACCGACGCGCGGCCCTCGATGGGGATCGCTCCGCAAAAAGCCGCGCCTTCTTGGATGCGTCCCTCGACCAGGACGCGATGCTTCAATTGCGGCACCCCCCAGTCGGGAGGATTCACCAAGGCATAGCGAGTGCCGTCGTGCTCCGCGAAGAAACATAAATCCGAGTCCGGACCCGTGTCGCGGGCCACCGGGCAGGCCAAAAAGCTCACCGGGGTCCCGGGCGGCGGATCGACGGCCCAGGCAACTGCGGCCATGCAATACAGCCCGCCTTCTGCCATGCAATACAGCGCAACTGCGGCCATGCAATTCGGCCCGACTGCGCAAGGGTAGTGCCTCACAGCACGCTCAGGAAATTCACGAGATCGAGCTTTTCGTTTTCCGAATAGCCGATGTTGAAGCGGCGATCGTAGAAATCGACCAGCTCGCGCAGGTTGGCCGCGGAGCCATTCATGAAGTAGGGCGCACGTGCCGCAAGGCTGCGTGATTGTTGCGTCATGCTGGCGCCAACATCGGCGCACTTTCCGGTGATCAGCGCGCGTGCCGGATCGTGGGTGTAGATGACTCGTCCCAGGTAGGACTGCGGCACCGCGGTCGAATTGCATACCACTTTGAACAAAGGCAGATCGGGGCGCGCGTTCGCCCAGGGAAGATTGTTCAAACCCAAATCCATGTAGCCCGGCGCAAGGTCCATGCCCATCAGCAGGGTATTGTGGCAGCCGCTTCCACAAGAGCGCTTGAACGGGTTGCCGAGGCCCTTGTCGTTGTACTTGCCCACGTCGTTGATGATGAAGCGCCGCGCATAGAAAAGATCCGAACCGCGCGCCACGGATTCTCGAAATTCACGGCGCTCCCGATCCGCATTCGAGTCATCGGCCGTAGGGGGCGAAGACTGCCACATGGCGAACGAGCCGAAAATTCGGTTGATCGGATTGTTGCCGAGGCGCGCCGGGGCGCCTTTTTCGAGCGCTTGCGGCCCGAGTCCAGGCGGCGAGGCTTCGCCGGTCAGTTCTCCTCCGACCTTATCGAAGCTTTGAGCAGAGTAAACCTGATTTTCGAAGGATTCGATCTCGTTCAGCTGCTTGTCGCTCAAGGCTGCATGCGCCTGCAAATGAGCGCTTGCCGCGTCTCTGGCCTGAATTTTGAGAGTCAAGGCCCGTCCGTCGGACATCAATTGCAGCGAAGCGAATCCCCCCGTTTCAGGGTTTTTAGGCAGCAGGCTCTTATCGTTGTAAAAGAGAAAGTCGCTTGGCGGCACGCCATGCGGCAACTCCAGTAAATATTTGAGATTGGCCACGGGCCGCGGCCTGCGGAACACCGAAATGGTCGGCGACCTGGAGTTCAGGCCATAGATCGGGTCGGTATTGCAGCCGGTGGGATCGCGTACGACCTCGATCGTGAACTCGGGTTGCTGCCCGGATCCATCGCCGCCTCGAGGCGGCCATGGCAGATACACGCGAAACAATCCGCGGTCCAACAGCAGGGAATGCGATGCCCGCTCGGTCTGCGGTAGATTTGGGCAATTCGAGCCGTCGATAGCGGCAAACAAGGGGTCTTTGCCGCCGGTGTCCTCCCAGCGCCGGCGAATGGTATCCACCGACAGTCCCATGCCATTCGAGGGTTGATGGCAGGTGACGCAGGCGCGGCCATTCGATCCCAATGGCGTAAAAAAGGCATGGTTCTTGGTCTGCAACGTGCCCGCGGCGTTGAGCACCCGAACGCGGCCGCGCGCGTCTTCATAGTCGGCGCTCGCGGGCATTGGCCGTTGATCGCCCGGCTTGCGCCAGGCATCTACGGCGTCGTACTCGCCGGCGGACATGACGATGCGCGCGGCGCAGACATATATGAGCGCAGCCGCGGCGACTAGCACTGCACCGCGAATGCGTTTGGAGCCAAACTTCATGGAGTTACCAAATTGCCGACAGCGGACGCTGAATTGCGGTCAAATTGTAACCGCTTTCAAAACTCGGGTCAAAACCGTCAACCGGGCGCGCCGGTACTACCGGGCGCGCCGGCAATGCGCCTAAAATGTCTGCGTAATGAAAAACACCAAACTGCCACGCAAGGCGCTGCCAAGAAAAAGAAAGCGCAAGAAAAAGAAGGCCACCACGATCGACGACATTGCAGCCGCGGCAGGTGTGTCCACCGCCACGGTGTCGCGATTTTTCAACGCGCCCGCGATGCTGAAGGCCAAGACCGCGGAAAAGGTCCGCGCGGCTGTCGCCGGCAACGGGTATGTGCCCAATCTGGTTGCCAGCGAACTGGCGTCGAACAGGTCCAAACTCGTCGCGGCGGTCATACCGGTGGTTGCTCAATCCATCTTCAACAGCACCATTCAGGCGCTGTCGGACTGCTTGACCGAAGAAGGCTACAGCGTCATGTTGGCGCTGTCGGGAAATGAGGACGAGCACCTGCGTCGTCAGTTATTGTCGATCATCGGCCGGCGGCCCGATGGGATTATTTTGACGGGACCGATGGTGGATGTGGCGGCGCGCAAGCTCATCATCAGTGCCGGGATTCCGACCATAGAGACCTGGGATCTGCCCAAGAATCCCATTGATCTCGTTGTCGGCGTATCTCACGAAGCCATCGGCGAAGCGGTGGCGCGCCATGCGCTTAAACAGGGAAGGCGGCGTCCACTGGTTGTGTCCGCCACGGGTCCGCGGGCGCTCGCACGCCGGCAGAGTTTTTCCCGCACCATGATGGCGGGCGGCGCACGCGAACCGCTAACGGCCAGCTTCTCCGGCCCCACCACGTTCGGGCAGGGCCGCGGCGCCATCGCAGCGCACTTCGATGAACATGCCGGCGACACCGATTTGATCGTATGTTCATCCGATCTAAGTGCGCAGGGCGCGATACATGAACTGCAGCGGCGCGGCATACGCGTGCCCGAGGATGTTGCGGTAATCGGCTTTGGCGATTCGAATTTTGCCGCCGATCTGACTCCGGCATTGACCACGGTGAAAATCGATGGCGCTTTGATCGGCAAGCAGGCCGTGCAGTTTCTGATGCAAAGGGCTCAAGGAAAGAAAATAGAGCGGCCAATCGTTGATATCGGGTTCTCGCTGATCGTCCGCGAAAGCGGTTAAGGAGCTGTGAGCCGCAGCGGCACGTAGATCGGCCCGACCTCGGGCATGCCGCTGACGCGAATTTCTCCGGATAGCTCGAAGTGGCTGGTGTTCTTGAGGATCTCTTCCAAAGCGATGCGCAGTTGCTGGCGCGCCAGCGCAGTCCCCGCACACATGTGCGCACCCCGGCCAAATGCCAGATGTTGCGAGATATTGGGCCTGCGCAAGATGAACTCATTAGGTAGCGGAAAAATCGACTCGTCGCGGTTGGCGGATGCGTAAACCAGCGCAATGGGTTCGGCGGGTTTTATGGTACGGCCCCCAATGGTGACCTCGTGCCTGGCGGTTCGTGCAAAGCCGCGGTAGGGCGTGTACAGACGCAGGAACTCTTCCAGCGCATCGGGAATGAGCGATAGGTCGTTGCGCAACTGCTGCTGCAGATCTCGGTCGCGCGCCAGATGCACGGCGATGCTGCCGAGAAAGATCGGCGGAGCCACCAATCCGACCACCAAGACCTGACGCACGCACCCGGCCAGCAGTTCATCGGGGAATGGATTGCCGGATGCGTCCCGAGCGGCCAGCAGTGAACTCGTCGGGTCCACGGTGGGATCGCGCGGATTCGCGCGCCGTTGTGCGATCAGCTCGACGGCCATTTCCATCAGTTCCGCGCCGACCGCCGCCACACTTTGTTTATCAAACGACTCCCATGCTTTGACATAGGCGCGCGCCGTATCCCACAAGATCCGGGTTTGCCGTTCCTCAAGACCCATCCACTCGCCGAAGACAAAAGCCGGCAGGGGACTCGAGAAGTGTTCCACCAGGTCAGCTTCGCCCCTGGTCACGAGCCCCTTGGCCAAATCGCCGGCGATCCGCCGGGTGGCGGGCTCGATGGCAGCGATTCGTGACGGACTCAGGGCGCGATCGATGGCACGCCGATAGGGAGTGTGTTCGGGCGGATTCAAGTGCAACGGCGGGCGGCGTCCGGTCGCCGCGGATCCCGGGACGACATTGCGCACGGAAGTAATATAGGTGTCCGGGTCGAGGAGAATATTGAGGATGTCTTGATAGCGAGTCACGGCCCAAAAGCCGTCGAACGCGTTGCTATGCGCGACAGGACAATGCGCCCGCAGGCGCGCGAAGTCCTCGTGCACGCTGTCGAAGGTCTCGGCCGTCGTCGGATCGTAGTCGGAGCCGGCCGAAGACCGGGCGGATTCAGTGGGCATGGGAGCGATTGTAAGCGCTATCATTTTGAATTGATAGGGTAAGATATTCGCCATGAGCATCCGGGCACGCAGCGAGAGTATTTTGGCCGCGCGAATGGCGAGTTGCCGGTGCACAAAGTGATGCCCAAGCAACCTCGACTCGAGTGGCTGGCATTTTGGTACTTCGCGATCTACGTCCCGTACGCAGTGTCGGTGCGCTGGCTCGCCTCGGTCCCTTACGCACCGTTGGGTCGGCCGTTAACGGGTCTGGAAATTCTACCGGCCACGACCATCTTGAGCGGCGTTTTGACTGTGCTCTACGCGTGGGTCAGCGGATGGTGGCGCCATGCCCACAGCGGCAAGCTATTCGGAATCACCGTCGTCCACCCCACGCGCTGGACGTTGCTCTCCGGCATCGGCACGGCCATGCTCTTGCTCACGGTGCCGCTATCGTTCACCTTCCAGGGCGTGAGCATCCCTTTCATGCAGCTATTGATGCGGGGGGACGTTCTGGTCGTCGCGCCCTTGGTAGATCTGCTCGCACGCCGACGGGTACGTTGGTATTCATGGACTGCATTGGTGCTCGTCGCCATTGGACTCATTCTGACCATCGGCGCCCGCGGCGGCTTGCATCTGCCGCCTCTGGCGATCGTTACGGTGGCGCTATACACCCTCGGATATTTCGTGCGGCTGGCCGTGATGACGAAGGTCGGAAAGACCGGTGATCCGGACTCGATCAAAGGCTATTTCGTCGAGGAAAAGATGGTGGCTATTCCGTTCGCCGTTCTAACGCTCGCGCTCTTATCGGCGCTGGGATTGGGTGCGCAGGGCAATCAGTTGAGTTTCGGTTTCGTGGACGTGTGGGCCAGCAACCAGCTGCCGCCGATATTCGCATTGTCTCTGCTGCTGGTGCTGATTTCCCTATTTTCGATCGTGATCCTGCTGGACGCGCGTGAGAATACCTATTGCGTGCCGATTGAGCGGTCCGCGAGCATTTTGGCGGGAACCGCCGCCGCTTATGTTCTCGCGGGACTCTCGCTCGGCAAGCCCCCGACGCCAACGGAAGTTGCCGGCGCCGCACTGTTGATCGCGGCAATCATCATATTGTCGGTCGGTCCCCGCATGCGACGCGGTCCGCCATGATTCCGTCAGCCGACGACAACCAGCGCATCGAGCGCGATCGCACCTTCGCCCTGCGGATAAACGATCACCGGATTGAGATCGATTTCCCGAATTGACGGCTCGGCCCGCAACAAGGCTGCAACGCGCGAGATGATCGTCGCGACAGCGATGAGGTCCAGCGCCGGCGAGCCTCGGAAGCCGCGCAACAAGGCGGCGCTCTTGAGCAAATCAAGCTCGCGCACAATTCCCGCGATGCTCAGATTGGCAGGCAACAAGCGCACGTCTTGCAGGATTTCCGCTTGTATGCCGCCGAACCCGGCAAGAACGACGGGACCCCAATCCGGATCGTTGCGTCCGCCGACGATCAACTCAACGCCGGGTTTGCCCATTCTTTCGACGAGGACGCCGTCCAGGATCAGGCCGGGACGGTGGCGTGCGATGTTGCCATGCAGGCGCTCCCAACCATCGGCGATGGATTTGGCATCCTTCAATCCCAATATGACGCCGCCCGCCTCGCTCTTGTGGGGGAGGTCGTTCGATTGTGCTTTGAGCACGACCGACCCGCCCATCTCCGCCGCGACTTGCTGCGCTTCTTCCAGCGTCTTGACCAAGCGGCCGAGGGGAAATGAGATTCCGCACGGCATCAACAAGCGCTTCGAGCGATATTCCGCGAGCACACCCTTGGCGGGGAGCTTTTCAGACACGCCGACCGGTGTAGCGTCGTCTGTCGTGATATCGCGTCCCGCCGCGCCAGACCATCGGGCGACGGCACGAAATGCCCGATCGGGTGACGGAAAATAGGGCACGTTCAGCGAGCGCAGCTGCTCGATGTATTGAACCGGCACCGTTGCCCCCTCATCGAGCCCTGCGAAGATCACTGCCTTTTCCGGCTCAAGATCCCTGATCGCGCCGATGAGCGGCGGGAATTTGATGTTCGACGTCTTGGTGTCTGTCTGAATGATGCCGAGAACGATGCACCCGAAGCGCTCATCATGCAGGAGCGCCTCCAGAGTCCGGCGATACAAATCAGGATCGACGAGTCCTTGAGCCGTCAAATCGACCGGATTGCTGACGGGAACAAAGACCGGCAGAGCGGCGCGCAGCAGCGGTGCCGATTCATTGGTCAGCGCGGGAAGATCGAGACCCAATTGTTCGCACAGATCGAGAGTCAGCGCCTTGAATGCGCCGGATTCGGTGAGGACCGCCGTGCCCGAGGTTGGGCTCGCGCCGCAACGCAGGGTCAATTCCAAAACATCCGCGAATTCCTCCAGATTCTCGGCGATCAACACGCCCTGGTGTCCGACCTGCGTGCGCATCACCAGGTAGTCGCCGGCCATCGCGCCGGTATGAGTGGCCGCCGACTCGCGTGCCGCGCGGCTGCGACCCGGGTGCAACAGGACGATTGGCTTATTGACGCTTCGGGCGCGGCGCGCGAGGTTGAGAAATCGCCGGGGTTGGCGGAATTGCTCGACGATCAAGGCGATGACCCGAGTATCGGGATCCTCGAGAAGATACTCGACGTAGTCCTCGACTCCGCTCGCGGCTTCATTCCCCGTGGAGATGGAATAGGAAATGCCCAGAGCCTTGGCCGTCAATGTGACGCCCACAACGGCCGCCATGGCGCCGCTTTGCGAAATGATGCCGATACCCGGACGACTTGCGAGCGCGATGGCCGGCGTCTCGACGAAAGTCAGTGCGATACCATCGACGTAATTGACCAACCCGAGGCAATTCGGGCCTTCGATGACCATACCGCCCGCCGCCGCGATGCGCGAGAGCTCACGCTGCTCGGCGACTCCCGATTCACCCCCTTCGGCAAATCCCGCCGAGAAAATGATTGCGGCACCGACTCCACGGCTAGCCAGAGATCTGACCGTCTCGAGAACCGCCGCTCGTGGAATCGCCAGCACCGCGACGTCGACGGCGAGCGGAAGTTCCTCGACCGATCTCAAGCAGCGCCGCGCACCGATCATGTCCCGCTTCGGATTGATGAGGTGGATATCGCCGCGGTATCCCATGCGATCGAGATTGGCGACGACCGAGGCACCCAGGGCGCCCGGAGACTCCGACGCACCGACCACCGCGACCGAGCGCGGCTTTAGCAGCCGCTCGATCGACTGGGCGCTGAAGCTCGGGACGGCGGGCTCCATCATTGCTTTTTATGCCCGTGCTTCGATCGGTCATAGGCACTGAGACCGGGCTTGAAAGTCTTGTCGTCGATGAACTGCTTGATGCCTTCCTTGCGGCCGTCGTTGTCATAGGAATTGGCCGCCTCCTGGGCGCGAACCAGAAAATCCTCCGCGTTATCGTAGGTCATCTCACCGACGCGGCGAATCGCGTCCTTGGTCGCTTTCAGCGCCACGGGGTTCTTCTTCAGCAGCGTCCGGGCCACCTCCTCGACGCGCCCTTGCAGCTTCTCGAGCGGCAGAGACTCGTTTACCAGCCCCCAGTCAGCCGCGGTGCGCCCGTCGATGTTCTCGCCCATCAATGCGTGATACATGGCGCGCCGAAAGGGCAGCAACTCGCGCGCGACTTTCGCCGCGCCGCCGCCCGGCAAGATGCCCCAGTTGATCTCGGAGAGGCCGAATTGCGCTTCATTCGCGGCGAATGCCAGGTCACACGCGAACAGTGGACCGTAGCCGCCGCCGAAGCACCACCCATTGACCATGGCGATCGTGGGCTTCTGATACCAGCGCAGCCGGCGCCACCAGCCGTAGGATTCCCGCTGGGCTGCGCGCACGGCGCCCTGACCCTGCGCCTCGGTCTCGCGAAAATATTCTTTCAGGTCCATGCCCGCAGACCAGGCATCGCCTTCGCCGGACAACACGAGCACGCCTACATCGGGGTGATACTCCAGTTCGTCAAGCACGCGCATCATCTGACGATTGAGTTTCGGGCTCATACAGTTGCGTTTTTCGGGGCGATTGAATTTCACCCACGCAATGTGATTTACCACGGAGCAAGAGACGGTGTCCGCTTCCGCGCGAGCTGCCGCGGCAGTGTTTTTACTGTTCATAAATTCCTCGTGTCAAATGGGAAAGTGACCGGGTTGGGTTTCAATCGTGATCCAGCGTAATTCCGTGAATTGGTCTATACCTGCCTTGCCGCCAAAACGGCCGTAACCGGACGCGCCGACGCCGCCGAAGGGCATCTGCGGCTCGTCGTGCACGGTGGGGCCGTTGATGTGACAGATCCCGGAGCGAATTTGGCGCGCGACGCGCAGGCCGCGGGCCGTATCTCGGGTAAATACCGAGGCCGACAGACCATACTCACTGTCATTGGCGAGACGGATGGCATCCGCTTCGTCTTTGGCACGAATGACGCCCACCACCGGGCCGAAGCTCTCGTCGCGATAGAGGTTCATCGCCGCGGTTACACCGTCGACGACGGTCGCCGGCATCAGCACGCTCTCGACCTTGCCGCCCGCGATTATAGTCGCGCCCTTCGACGTGGCATCGTCGATCAGGCCATTGACGTGCCGCACGGTTTTACGATCGACGACCGCGCCCAACGGAGTCTTGCCCTCGCGTGGATCTCCGGCGGCCATCGATTTGGCCTTTGCAGCGAAGCGCTTGGCGAATTCGGAGGCCACGGACTCGACGACGATGATGCGCTCGGTGGACATGCAGATCTGGCCCTGATTCATGAAGGCTCCGAAGGCCGCCGCCTTGACTGCCTCATCGAGGTCGGCATCGTCCAAAACGATCAGCGGAGCCTTGCCGCCGAGCTCCAGCAGACAGGGTTTCAGGTGCTCGGCCGCACGCTTGGCAATGATCCGGCCGACCGTCGTGGAGCCGGTGAAATTGACGCGTTTCACGGCGGCATGGTCGATCAGCGCGCCCACCACCTCGCCGGCGTCTTTCGGCGCATTCGTGACGATATTGACGACGCCTTCGGGAAACCCGGCGCTGGCAAAGGCCTCGATGATCAGGGCATGCGTGCGCGGGCACAGTTCAGATGCTTTCAAAATCACGGAATTGCCGCACGCCAAGGGTACGGCAATCGCCCGCACTCCGAGGATGATGGGAGCGTTCCAAGGCGCGATGCCGAGGATCACGCCGACGGGCTCGCGCAGTGCGAGCGCCAAGCAACCGGGTTTGTCCGAGGGAATCACCTCGCCGCCGATCTGGGTCGTCAGGGAGGCGGCTTCGCGAATCATCCCGGCCGCGAGCATCAAATTGAACATCGCCCAACCGGCCGTCGCGCCGATCTCGGCCATCATCGCGCCGATGAATTCATCCTTACGCGCTTCGAGGGCTGCGGCTGCGCTCATCAAGAGGGCTCGGCGGGCATTCGGGCCGGTCCCGGACCACCTGGCGAATCCCTCGGCCGCGCGGTCCGCCACGGTCCTGGCCAGGGCGGCTGTCATCGCCGGTGCCCTGCTGGCCGTTTCATTGGTCATCGGATTGATGCGTTCGAATTCCATTGCAACTCCCCTGTCGATATTGTGTGTCGGGCCTTGATTGCTATATTATATAGCAATCGCCAAAAATCAAGTCGTACGAGAGTGGAGGCCACCGCGATGATCGATCCATTGACCAACTATCCGGGATATTTGCTGCGCCGCGCATCCGCGGTCGCCATGGCCAATCTCGCCAAGCGCTTGAAAAGGTTGGATCTAAGTCCGGCGGAAGCGACCATCCTGAATGTGATCGATGCAAATCCAAACGCAAATCAGAGCGACATAGGCCGGCTACTCGATATCGCCAGGGCGAATATGGCGCCGATCGTCTCTCGCCTGGCAGGCCGCAAGCTCATCGAGCGGCAACCCGTCGACAAGCGGTCCCATGGTTTGGTGCTGACACGCACCGGCCACAATCTGACGTCGAAAATCAAAAAGGTTTTCGCCGAACATGAAACGGCGCTGTTGACCAGGATCCCCGAGGTGCATCGGGATTTATTTTTCTCCGCGCTGCGTGCCCTCCTGGCTCGCGATCTGAAATAGACCCCAGGCTTCCCGAACTCTCATTGGATGCACATCATGGCTCGCACTCAAGTCGCAATCATCGGCGCGGGACCCTCGGGCCTGCTGCTGTCGCAGATGCTGTACTTACAGGGAGTCGATAGTGTGGTCTTCGAGCGGCAAAGCCGAGAGTACGTCGCCGCCCGCATTCGCGCCGGTGTTCTCGAGCATGGCACCGTCGAGTTGCTGCTCCAGGCGAAACTAGGCGATAGAATGCTGCAAGAGCGCCTGGTGCACGACGGCGTGGCGCTTGGGTTCGCCGGGCGAAGCGTTCGGGTGGACCTACGCGCACTCTGCGGTCAATCGGTGTCGGTTTACGGCCAAACAGAAGTTACCAAAGACCTGATCGATGCGCGCATCGCGGCCGGAGGAAAGATCATTTTCGATACGACCGACGTGGCCGTCGAAGGATTTGAAGGCACGACACCTAAAGTAAGGTATCGACACGAGGGAAAAATCCACGAACTGAGCTGCGATTTCATCGCAGGCTGCGACGGATATCACGGGGTATGTCGGCAAAGCGTACCGGCCTCGGCCATGCAGACGTTCGAGCGTGCGTATCCGTTCGGATGGTTGGGCATCTTGGCGGAGGTTCCGCCGGTGAGCGAGGAGCTCATTTATTCGAACCATGCGCGCGGCTTTGCCCTGTGCAGCATGCGTTCCCTCACACGCAGCCGTTACTATCTACAATGCGCGCTGGATGAGAAAGTGGCGGATTGGTCCGACGATCGATTCTGGGACGAGCTGCGATTGCGCTTGCCGGATGAGATCGCCGCGGCGCTCGCGACAGGTCCCTCGATCGAGAAGAGCATTGCGCCTCTGCGCAGCTTTGTGGTCGAACCTCTGCGCTTTGGCCGTCTCTTCTTGGTTGGCGATGCCGCCCACATCGTGCCGCCCACAGGCGCAAAGGGCTTGAACTTGGCGGCAGCGGACGTGCGCGTTTTGTATCAGGCGTTGGCCGAATATTATCGGACAGGTCATGCGGGCGCGCTCGACCAGTATTCCGGACTGTGCCTGCGCCGCATCTGGAAGGCCGTGCGTTTTTCCTGGTGGTTCACTTCGATCATGCATAAGTTCTCGGACGACCCCTTTGCCCACCGATTGCAGCTCGCCGAACTCGATTACTTGAGCGGATCTACCGCGGCACTGACCAGCTTGGCCGAGAATTACGTCGGATTGCCTTTCGAGGCGCCCGCGTAGCGGTGCGGCGACGCGGTCAATGTCAAACTGACAGGAGGACCCTTGGCGAAAATGCATACCTCATCTCCACCGGACAGAACAATCACTATTTTGTTCTGTGTATTGGTCGCTCTGTGCGAGGGGATTGATCTGCAGGCCGCCGGCGTCGCCGCCGCGGGTATCGGCGCCGAATTCAAACCGGGTCCCGATCAGTTTGGAACGTTTTTCAGTGCCAGCACGTTTGGCTTGTTCCTGGGCGCTGCCATCGGCGGCCGGCTTGCCGACAGCATTGGTCGAAAAAAGGTCCTGGTAGTGTCGATCGGATTGTTCGGACTGTTCTCCCTGCTCACGTCCTTCGCGCCGGACGTGCATTCATTGATCTGGGCCCGCGCACTCACCGGCCTCGGGCTTGGCGGGGCGTTACCCATGCTGCTGGCGCTGGTGACCGAAAGCAGCGCGAGTGAGCATCAAAGCGCAAGTGTGGCCATGGTTTACGCCGCCATGCCTCTGGGCGGGGCAGCGGCAAGTTTGCTGATCATGCTCATTGCGACATCGCACTGGCGCGCCATATTCGTCGTTGGAGGTGTGTTCCCGTTGCTGCTGGCGCCGCTGATGGCGATCAGACTGCCTGAGTCGGCGGCGTTCCAACGCGCCCAGCGGGAATCGGCGAAACTGCCTGCCGGCGGTGTCACAGCCTTGTTCGCTGATGGCCGGGCGCGGCGCACCTTTTTGCTGTGGGCGAGCTTCCTGCTCGAATTGCTGCTGCTTTATCTGCTCTTGAATTGGCTGCCGACCCTGTTGGTGAGCGACGGTCTTTCAAAGGTCCAGGCGGCTGGCGCACAGATTGGCTTCAATTTGGGAGGTGTGCTCTCGGCACTGCTGATTGGGTACTTGCTTGGCGGGCGCCTGCGAAATCACGCAATCGCCGTCATTTTCGTAGCGTTACCGATTTTGTTGGTGCTGCTCGCCAAATCGCCGCCACAGTTCGGCATCATTGCGGCGGCGGTGTTCTTCCTGGGCTGCGCGGCGCTGGCCGCGCAGGCATTCCTCTATGCCATGGCGCCGATCGTCTATCCGACGCGAATTCGCGGTATGGGGGTTGGCGCGGCTGTCGCCTTTGGACGAATAGGCTCGATCGTGGGACCGAAGCTCGGTGGTATGCTCAAGGCCGCGGCTCACGGGCCCTCGCAGCTGCTCATGGACCTTCTGCCAATCGTGATAGTCGGGAGTCTGTGCGCCCTGTGGCTGGCCTGGGAAGTGGAGCGGCGACGCCACGATCCGCCAGAGCCGCTTGCAAAGGAACAAGAAGTATGACCGCGAAACGCCCGACGAAATCAGATGTCACGGAATCAGGTCAATATGACCCAATGAAGGAACCGCGGTACACGGAAATCGCGACCTTCATGCGGGCGCCGCTGGCGCGCCGGCTCGCGGATGTCGACATTGGCTTGATCGGCGTCCCAACGGATCTCGGGGTTACGAACCGGCCGGGAGCACGTCATGGCCCGCGGGAAATACGCAACTCATCGAGCCTCATGCGGACTTTCAATCTCGCGCTGGGTGTGAATCCGTACGAGCTCTGCAGAATTGCCGATCTCGGCGACGTTCGCCTGTCGCACCGCTACGATCTCGAAAAGCAAGTCGAGGACATCGAGGCGTTCTACCGCAAGGTTCACGCGGCCGGCGTGCGCCCGGTCAGCGCGGGCGGCGACCACTCGATCACCTACCCCATATTCAAGGCGATTGCCGCCGATGCGCCCATCGGCATGGTTCACATCGATGCGCATACCGACACGTGGGGTGAGTTCTTCGGATCGAAATTCACTCACGGAGCCCCGTTTCGGCTCGCCGTCGAGGATGGATTACTCGATCCGAAACGCACGATTCAAATTGGTATTCGCGGCGGCCAGAACTTCATGGATGGCATCGAGTTCTCCCTGTCGCATGGCATGCGCGTGGTATTCATCGAGGAATTCGCGTCACTCGGGGTTGAGCGCATTGTCGAGGAAGCCCGCAGGGTTGTGGGCGACGGTCCCACCTATATCTCGTTCGACGTGGACGGTCTCGATCCCGTCTATGCGCCGGGCACCGGCACGCCCGAAATCGGCGGCATCACCACCTTGGAAGCGCAGCGCTTGCTCCGCGGGCTGCGCGGACTGAATCTTGTCGGCGGCGACGTTGTGGAAGTCGCCCCGCCATATGATCAAACCGGCAACACCGCCCTCGTAGGCGCAACTATGATGTTCGAAATTCTCTGCCTGATCGCGGATCGACATTTTGGCGCGGGCAGCCGGGATCGGGAATCGCGATAGTGTCTGGTTGATTCAACCGTTGACGCTCGCGGCACGGTAAATTGACGCAAGCGAACTGCTGTTCCGCCCGGCCGCAAACAGGGTTTGATTAGCCCGATTGACGGCATCCGGGTCGGCGCAAAGCAGGCGGCGCAACACGGCATCGGTCTCGGGCCGAGAAAGAGGCCGCATCTGAATTGTGGCGAAACACCGCCCGGGCCGCAGGAGCGCTTCGTCGATGCTGCCGATGTTCGGCAGGTTCGTGGTGAATATGATCTTGCGGTTCTGCGCGCGCACCACACCATCGGCAATCATCAAGAATCGGTGCAAATTCCGATTGCCGTCGGTGCGCGGCTGCAACAAATGGTCGGCGTCCTCGATGACGAAGGCGTCGTGAAGGCCGGTGATGAAATCCACGAAGATCTCGTCGCCTTCCAACGCGTTCTTGTCCGCCGTGTACATGGCCATGGCACTGTCCTCTTTTCGCCGCGACATCGCTGCGAGAATCGCTCTAACGAGCCGGGTCTTCCCCATTCCGGGCGGTCCCAACAAGATCAAAACCGTCTCACGCGCGGACAAGTACTGCTCGATGAACTGCGCCACGGGGGCGCCCAAGTGCGGGTAGGCCTCATCCATGACGACATCGTCGGCGATTTCGTCAAAGGATGTGCCCACCAGCGTGCCGCGGCTGTTGCAGAACTGCCAATCAATCACGAACATCTGGTCGCGCACGCGGCAAGGGCCCACCGTACGCAGCAGCATCACGCGAGTCTGTTCAGCCAGCTCCTTGTTCGCCGCCCAAACACTGAACGTGCAAGAACAATAACCCGATTTTCGGTACCCCTCGGCGCTTACAAATACTCCTTCCCCATCGAGCAACAGAGATCCCGTATCCAGTCGCTGGGGCGCGAGGCCGGTGTTCAGCGCGAGATCGTCAAAGACGTCTTGCAGCTTGTTGCTTGCGGCGCAACGGATTTGCCGATGGATCGGATAGCGGGTTGCGGCATTGTCGAATGCCTGGATCGCGCGCGTCTTGATCACTGCCTCGCCCAGATCGCACAAGTCGTGCTGAAAGGCCACGCTGACGCTGAAGGGACTCGAACCGTCCTTCGTCCGCTCCGGCGCTAATTTGTGAATGCTCATCGTGGTAAATTCCCGCTCACCCAAAAACCCGGCAGCCTTGCGGCTGCCGGGTACCCGTCTGTCGCGCGGCCCTCAGGCACCCGGCACCTGGATTCGCACGACATCCTTCAACACGCCCTCGAGGCCGCCGAAGACCGTCAACTTGTCGATCTTCTCCGTCACCTTCTCCAGCGTCTCCAGCTCCTTCAACCGCAACAGCGTCGGGTTGTCGTCCATCAACCGCGCGGTGTTGAGCAGCGAGCGGGTCGCCGCCGTCTCCTCGCGCCGGCGGATCAGGTTCGCCTGCGCGATCTTTTCCGCCTCCACCACCTGGTTGAGAATCACCTTCATCTCACCCGGCAAGATGACGTCCTTCACACCCGCCGAACGCACCACCACGCCGTTGCCCTCGAGCTTGCCGGCCACAATGGCGCTGATCTCGCGATCGAACGCTCCCTTGTCGCCCAGCAGCTCATCCAAGGTTCGGGCGCCCACCGCCTCGCGCAGTGCGAACTGCAGTTCCTTGTAGACGTACTCGACGAAGTTGACGAGCCGCGTCCGGGCCTGAACCGCGTCCAGCACCTGCCAGAGCGCCGTCAAGTTGACGCGCAAGCTCACCTTGTCACGCGTCAGAATTTCCTGACCCGCAACCTCCATGGTCTGCAACCGAAGATCCACCAACTCCACCTTGACGTTGCGCTGGAACTTCCAGAAAGCCGTCAAGCCTGGCTTCAGCACATCCCGCAGCTCGCCGTCCGCGATCAACAGACCCACCGAGGTGTCCGGCACCTCGGCCGAGCCGATTGCGGTGCTCACCACCGAACTCGCTGCACGCGTCAGGATCCGAGCCGTGTCGGCATCGAGCGCGAAGTCGCGCGAAATATCCTTCACGTCGACCCGAACGGCGACGGGTCCGCGCCAGTACAACTGACGCTTACCCGGCGGCAGCACCGACACCAAGCGGTCGTTCTTGTAGACCAGTCCGACCTCGCGGTCGCCCAGTTCCACAATCATCAAGTACCGCTCGATCAGCGCGCGCGCCTCCGTGATCAGGACGTCGACCCGCGGGTGCTCGAACTCTGCCACCGCAACGTCGTACACCTTGATCTCAGTGCGGTTGAGCGGATCGAACAGCCAGTGCACGCCCGGCTCCATGACCGCCTCGAAGCTGCGGTTACGAAACAGAAGTCCGCGCTCGTACTGCGCAATCGTGATTCGCTTCATTCCCATCATCGCGTTCATCTCTCTACTCCTCACCGCGGCCGCCGTACCCCATGTACGGCGGCCATCCAACAGGTCGAGGTTCACCTCCGCATACCGCGCGGGCCCGTGGGGGCCGCGGCATTCGCCGAGCCGATTCGCTGCAGCCGTCGATCCTCGAGCCTGGTTCCTCGCAAGAGCGAACCAAACTCCATCGACTCGACTCAGCGGCCACCGGAGCCAACACCGCGCGTCCCACCGCTCAAGGCGTTGCACGCGTTGTGCGGGATCGATGCCGACATGCACATCGTTCCCCCACCGAAGCTCACCTCGATGCGAGGGGTCAGCCGGGGGCGCCTAGCCTCGCCTCAACACCATCAAGTCCCAGTTTGTGGACTGGTACAAGTGCGGGAGTCGAACCCGCGACACACGGTTACCAAGCCGCTGCTCTACCGACTGAGCTAACTTGTGGTGGCATGAAACAGAGCGGCCGCGCGGTACGCGCCTGCGCAACCCGAAGCGGGGCGCAAGCGCGCCAGGTGGGCTCAGGAACCCACTGTCGCTGCACGATCGATGTTTCGACCTCGTCACGAGACCGCGACATTCCGCAGTCTCAAATCCTCCGCCTCGCTCTCACCAACGACTTCTCATCGCCCAAAACGACGAGACCCCGGTCGGCAGTGCCTTCCGGGGTCTCATGGAGAGATTGTTCCGGGGACTGCCATCTGGTCAGCCCCGCAACTGATGTGAACTGGGGCTAACGCATCACGACTTTCAAGGTGCGCGCGGGCGCACCGCAGGGATTCACGAGAATCCCTGCGCAGACTGTCAGCGCCGAGCGCTGCCGCGTGCAAAAAGTTATTGATCGATTCATAGGGTCGCGCAATTTACGCCAAAATTACGGCGTGTCAACAAGTTTCGTCAAACAGTTCGCGAAGCTACCAGATCACGATAATCGCGAGGTGTAATCCCGACGGTTGCCTTGAATCGACGAGCGAAGGCGCTCTGGTCGGCGAAACCGCACGCGGCGCCGATTGCCGCGATACTATCGTCGCTGTGGAGGTGACGCATCGCTGCGTCGATGCGAATGTTACCGGCATAATGGCTGGCTATCGGGGCCGTCATATATGCATCGCGCAAGAGGCTTCATTTGACGCGACACCCCACCTAATCCTCGCGGCTGCGCGCGCACCGGCGGTGCTCGTTCGCATTTAACTTTGCACATTTGGAGCTGAGATTTGCGCCACAAAAGCGCTCAAATGCATGAACGCGCCGCTGCCGGCCTGACACACTGTGGAACATCAGCATTCCCCCCCGTATTGACGTCGTGTCAAGGAAGGCGGACCCATGAATCAAGGCAAACTTAGCGGCGCTCTGATGATGACGAATCTGCGGCTCAACCCGCCGCAGCCCGTGACCGTCCCGGCTGTGCCCAGGGCCCGGTCGCGCCACGCGATCATCACGCACGATTTTTACAGCTATCGACGCTATAAAAACTGGATGAATAGTCTTCGCGTTTCCTGGGACAAGACCTAACGCGACAGCAGCAACAGTGGCACCGATGTATTGGCGGCATGCCCGGTTCCCCTAGTCCGGGCATGGGTCGAGATAAGAAGAAGCATCGTAGAGATGATTGACTGGGCTGGGACCAACAGCCCTTATTTGAGTTCTGCAGCTATCAGGCGCAGGCGAAGGATGGGGCGCGGCGCGAAGTGGCCTCACGGTGGGCACGATCAAGGCACCGCGTCAACAAGCGTGCCGCAGCCTCGGCGTTGACCCCGACCAGCATGTCGTCGTGGCGCCCTGGTAGGCTGTGCCGCCGCAACGCGCGAGCGTGCCGGCTCCAGAGAAGAGCCGACGAGGGGAGGCCAAGGTCGCGGCTGCCGGGCTCGAAGATGGTCAATTCGCCGGCGTAAATGCCCGCCCGGTAGGCGGCCGAGGCCGACAGCGCGCTCACCGCAACGGCCCGCAGGTCAGCCCGTCCGGCGCGGAACGGCCGGTGCCTCGGCCCAACCATGCCTCGAGCCAGGCGCCGGTAAAGATAGGCTACCCATGTCCACAATCGCAAGAAACGATGTCCCGGCGGGAGAGTAGCAAACAAACCGACGAAGGCGACCTCCTCTCCGCCGTCACCCAGCCGCCGCGCCAATTCGAACGCAACGAGACCCCCGAAGGAATGGCCACACAGGTAGTACGGACCTTGCGGTTGCATCGTTTTCACTGCGGCGAGGTATTCGTCGGTCATCGCCTCGACGGTCTCATTGGGCGGGTCGCGGCCATCCAGACCGCGCGCCTGAATGCCGATGACGGGCCCGGACCAGGTCATCTTGCGTCCGAGACAGAACAGCTCCATCACGCTGCCGCCCACGCCGTGCACAAAAAACAGCGGCGGCGCCCCGTGCCCCGGCTTGAGAACGACGAGAGGGGAATAGCCGGCGGGTCTATTCTCCTTGAGCGTCGCGCAAAACCCACCGAAGGTTGGCGCTAGATTGATCAGATTCATCGGCAGCTCCCGGCCCAACGCCTTCTCGAGCTCATCTGTCATGATGATTGCGCGGAGGGAATCGCCTCCGAGGTCGAAGAAATCATCCTCAGGCGTGACCAGCCCAAGTCCCAGGACGTCTCGCCACACGTGCGCCACGGCGATTTCAACCGGATCTTTCGCAATGAAAGTGCTGCGGGGCGGATGAGGGCGAAAATCACTTTCTTCCATGGCCCTCGCCAGATCCATGGCGCGCAAAGCTACGCCATCAAGTTTTGAATTGGGCAGACGCGGGATGGCAGTCGTCGCGTAGTACCGCCAGGGCCGCATGTGCGCAGGGACGGTTCGCCGCATCATGAGCCCCAAGTCGTCCAGGCAGTCATTCGAAGCGCTGTCGTGCAGCTGAACATAGGCAACCAGTCTCGCGGTGCCGCCCACGCCATCCGTCCTGGCGATTGCAGCCACGTCGCGCACCGACACGTGACGGCGGATGGCGGCTTCCACGCCGTCGAGTTCCGTGCGCACACCGCGGATTTTCACCTGCCGGTCCTTGCGTCCGATCCGGTCATAAAGGCCGTCGGGCCGGCGGCGCACCAGGTCCCCCGTCTTGAGTATCCGCATGCTTGGATCGCCGGCGTCGGTCTGGATGGCGTCCGCCTCGCAGCGTCCTCGCGACCAGGTCCCCAGCGCAACGTAAGGGCTGCGAACCAGCAGCTCGCCCACCTCGCCCAGCCGCGCCGGCGCTCCGTTGTCGTCGACAACGGCCAGGCCATTGCCCGGCAATGGGTAGCCGACAGGAATTCTTTCTTCGTGCCCCGCCGCGATCTCACCGACGAACCATTGCATCATCGGCGCCTCCGTGGCGGCGTAGACCAATTGGATCGACGTACCGGGCGATGTCCAGTCGCGCAGCAGCGCAATGTCGCTCCACAGCGTCGTATCTCCGCCAACCCGCACCAAGCGCAAGCTGTCGCCGGCGCCGACCTGGCAGCCTTCCACCACGCATCTCAGCAGCGCGGGAAAGGCGAACAAGATCGTGATCCGGCGATCGCGAATGATGCGAAGAATCTCGCGCGCGCCGGTCTTCTGTGCATCGAGCAGGTAGATCGATGCCCCTGTGGTCAAGGCTGTGATCATGTCTCGCACGCCCACGATCGTGCACGGCGATGCCAGGGTCAGGAACCGATCATGGCAGTTGATGTGGCCCGCATTGACCGACTGGCTCACTCGCTGCAGCAAGTTTCGCTGCGAATTGACGATGCCCTTGGGTTGGCCGGTACTGCCCGAGGTGTACAGGACGCAGGCGGTCTCGTCGGGGCTCAAGTGGGTCGGCCGCCAACTCGGAGACGCGTGTCCGGCGTCGCGGCAGAGATCGAGGACGCGGGGAGTCTTGACAATGGAGCCGACAGCCCCACAGCCCGCGGACGCGGCCAGGAGCAGGGAGGGGTGGGAGTCATCAAGGACTCGCGCGATCCATTCAGGGGGATAGTCGCAGTCAAGGGCGACGAACGGCCGTCCTGCCGCAAGACAGGCCAACAAGGCAATGGGGAAGGCGGTGGAAACCGGCGCCAGGATACCGATCAAATCGCCGGGCGCGGTCGCCCCGGCGATCTGTTCCGCCCAACCGGCCAGGGCACGCCAGGTTTCGGCGTAAGTGATTGAAACTTCCGCGTCGGCAAGGGCGATCCGCTCCGGATACCGGTGAACCACCGCTTCCAGAAGCTCGATGATCGGTCGAGCCTTGGCCTCGTCCGGAAAGGCGTCAAACGGCCGGTTGATGGGACCGTTCCAATCCAAGGGAAAGTTGCTCTGATCGTTCCAGCAGAGCGCCGATCCCGTCCCAAAGCTGCGCGCCTTGCTCATGCTTCCGCCTCAGGGGTTATTTTCGCGGCTACCCCTGGTACGAGAACACTTCAACAAGGGATTTGTTGCAACCTAGGCGGTACTCGCGGCGGGCGGCGAATCCCGGGTGTCATTCGCGGTCGACGTCACCAAGCAACTTCGAGCGGCACGTGGCCAGGCTCACTCGCGACCCGCCTGAGCCAGGCGCCGACTGCCGGATAGGCGGCAAGATCGAATCCGCCGTCCGCGGCGCAGTGCGTGTAGCCGTAGAGCGCAATGTCCGCGATCGAGTAGCGCCCGCCGGCGAACCAGTCGCGCCGGGCAAGGTGAGTCTGCATCACACTGAGCGCGGCGTTGCCCTTGGCGTGCCACTCGGGGACCAGATGTCGCCTCTTCTCGAGCTCCTCCTTCGGCGCAAAGGAGAGCCAGAAGCGGGCCACCGCGATATAGGGTTCGTGACTGTATTGTTCGAAGAACATCCACTGCAACACCTCGGCGCGGCCCCAACGATCGGCGGGCAGCAGGAACGTATCCTCGCTCAGGTACCAGAGGATCGCGTCCGACTCCGCGAGCATGCGGCCATCCTCGAATTCGAGCAGTGGAACACGGCCATTCGGGTTCTTGGAGAGAAAATCCGGCTTGCGCGTGGCTCCGTCAAGAAGGCCGTAGTCCTTGAGTGCGAGCGCTACGCCGAGCTGTCGCGCGGCGAGCCGGACTTTGTAGCAATTGCCGGACACCTGCATCTGATGAAGCACGGGCATGTAAGGCTCCCCCAAGCGTGAACGAGATTATGGCCGCCGGCCGGACCTTCCGTCGAGACGGAGGATTCCGGCCAGGCGAAATACTCCCAGTTAAATCGGAAAATAGCGTTAAGTTTTTCTTAACGGATCATCAGGTATTGCGTTTGTTGCGCATTGGCGGGCGGTGCAATGTACGCACTGTTCGATCAATTCAATCTACGGAGAGGGCACATGACAAACGAATTTCTCGCGGTGCGGTTCGCGCAGGCGCTGCTTGCGGTCGGCGCCACGGCCGCTTCAGTTCTTGTCTTTCAACTTGCGCTGGTGGCGGGGTAGCGCAACGGGGACGGGCGCCAGCGAGCCCATGATAGGCGTAAAAATATTTGCGGGACGGTGTCGATTCCAACCCGCCGCATTCGTCTAAAGGTTAGTCAACGAAATTTAGCGAGATGAACAGTGATGTCGTCAATGAAATTCTTAGCGGCCTTCAGCGCTCGGGTGCGGTGGTCGCCGGCGCAACGCACGCATGCGGCAACCGTGATAGCGAAGCTGCGAGAGCTCGCGCCCTATGCGGCGATGGAACTCGTGTTGCCGGGAGGCTCATTGATGGCGCTTCTGCTGTGGCTTTATCGCCGGCAGAAGAAGGCTCCCTTGTTCGCGACTCACGAGATTCTCTCTTTTCTATAGCGCCGGGCGAGTCGGACGGGTCGCAACGATGCTCTGCTGGAAATCTGGACCGCACGCTAAGTGGCGTCGGTGGCGGGGAGCGAGACCTGCTGTTCGGCGGGCGTGGGTTCTGCAAGCGCGTGGTTGATATCGTCGACGAGTTCGTTGATGGTGCTGTCGCCGTAGCCCAGATGGTTGGCAAGGACCTTGCCATCGCGGCCGATGATGAAGAGATGGCCGGCGGCTTGTTGGCTTTCTTTGAAACTCACCGCGAACACGGTGAGCTTGTCCTTGCCGAGGAGCCGTTGCGCCTTTTCGAGAATGGGCACCGCACGGCGGCAGGGCGCGCACCAGGAAGCCCAAAAAGTCAGGATCACGACCTTGCCGCGCTGGCTGCTCAAGGGAGCGGTGTGCCCGGTGACCACGTTATGCGCTTTGAAATCAGGAGCCATCGAGCCGACCTCCGGTCCAGGCCTATCCGGCGATGCCGATGATCTGATTGAGCCTGGCTTCCTGGACGCGGTTCCCACTTTCTGCGAACCCCGTGTGACCGGGGGGTAGGGCGCGAATACAATTGCTGTATGGTGCCCATTGATACGCAACCGGCCGCGCTCGCTTCCCACCCTTCCACCCCCAACAACGCCGTGCGCAGGCTCGGGGTGCAGCTGCGAGCGGAGGAGCCCGGCATTCTCGTGTTCCGGTATTCACTGGATGCGGACATGTCCCGCGTACGCATTCCGCCTTCCGGCGCGGGTGGACGGGCGGATGCCCTGTGGAAGCACACGTGCTTCGAGGCGTTCGTCGCGCCTGCGGATGCACCCGGCTATCACGAATTCAATTTCTCGCCCTCGCTCGACTGGGCGATCTACCGGTTCAGTGCCTACCGGGAGGGGATGGCACCCGCCGAGGTCGGCCGGGATCCGGAAATCTCCGTGCGCCGAGACGACGATGGGCTCGAGCTCCGATCAACAGTGCACCTCGGGCGGCTGGCTGACTTGCGTGGCGCGCGGCATCTGCGGATCGCCCTGGCCGCCGTCATTGAAGACGGGAATGGTAGGCTCTCGTACTGGGGGCTGCGTCACCCGCCCGGCAAACCCGATTTCCATCACCCAGACGGATTCGCACTGGAAGTTATCCGCATATGAAATTTGGAATCGACCGACTGCTCGAGGAGCCCGGACTGCGCAAGCCGCTGGCGGGACGGCGCGTGGCTCTGTTGGCGCACCCCGCGTCCGTGACACGCAATCTGGTCCATTCCCTCGATGCGCTGGCGACGCTCGGCGACGTGGCTTTAAGCGCTGCGCTCGGCCCGCAGCACGGACTGCGCGGGGACAAGCAGGACAACATGATCGAGTCGCAGGACTACATTGACCCCGTGCACGGCATCCCGGTCTTCAGCCTTTACGGTGAAGTCCGCCGGCCGACGCCTGCCATGATGGATACTTTTGACGTGCTGCTGGTTGATTTGCAGGACGTTGGGTGCCGAATCTACACGTTCGTCACCACTCTGCGTTACGTGCTCGAAGCGGCTGCGGAGAAGCACAAGGCCGTGTGGATTCTGGATCGCCCGAACCCGGTGGGCCGGCCCGTCGAAGGGCTGACGCTCAAGGCAGGCTGCGAAAGCTTTGTCGGCGCGGGTGCGATGCCGATGCGTCACGGCCTGACTCTCGGAGAGCTTGCACGATGGTTCGTGGCGACTCTCCATCTCGACATCGATTGCCGCGTCGTGCCGATGGAGGGTTGGAAGCCGAACGCCGCACCGGGATATGGGTGGCCGCTCGGCGGGCGGACGTGGGTCAACCCGAGTCCCAACGCGCCCAATCTCTGGATGGCGCGCTGCTATCCGGGCTCGGTGATGCTCGAAGCCACGACGCTGTCGGAAGGTCGTGGGACCACGAGGCCATTGGAATTGCTCGGTGCGCCGGATCTGGACGTACGGGCGTTGTTGGCGGAGATGCGTTCGCTTGCAGCGCCCTGGATGAACGGCTGTCGGCTGCGGCCCTGCTGGTTCGAGCCCACGTTTCATAAGCACGCCGGGAAGCTCTGCGCGGGAGTCCAGGTGCATGTGGAAGACGCCGCGCACTACGACCACGAAGGTTTCAGGCCTTGGCGATTGTTCGCGCTCGCGTTCAAAGCTCTGCGGCGGCTGCGGCCGGATTACGAGATCTGGCGCGATTTTGCGTACGAATACGAGAAAGACCGGCCGGCGATCGACGTGATCAACGGAAGCGACCTGCTGCGCCGTTGGGTGGACGATCCGGCGGCGACGCCGGCCGATCTGGAGGCGCTGACGGCTCAGGACGAAGTCCGCTGGCGCAGCGAGCGCGAGGCGGTGCTCCTCTACTGATCGCCGGGCGTCAAGCTCAACGAGCCTCGAGCCCGACATAGTGAACTTGCAAGGCGGGCGTGAGGGCGCTCCTGGCCTCGAGTATATCGCCGGCCACGACCGGTCCGACGCCCGCCGGCGTTCCCGTCAACAGGAGATCTCCCGCGCGCAGTTCGACGAGGGTCGACAGAACCGCGAGACATTCTCCCGGCGACCAGATCATGTCCGAAAGGTCGCCACGCTGGCGGATCTCGCCGTTGACCGAAAGCAGCAATTCGCCGCGCACAGAGGTCGATGCCGGCGCGGCGGGCCGAAGCGCACTGATCGGACAGGATTGGTCAAAGCCCTTTGCCATGTCCCAGGGCCGGGCGAGCCGCTTCGCTTCTGCCTGCATATCCCGCCGCGTCATGTCCAGCGCCACGGCATAGCCGAAGATCAGCGCTTGTGCGGCTTCGGCGGAAAGCCGGAGGCCGCCACCCTTGAGGGCCACCGCGAGTTCCACCTCGTGATGCAGATTCTTCGTGGCGATCGGGAATCCTAATTTACCGCCCGTCGGTACCAATGCGTCGGCCGGTTTGCAGAAGAAAAAGGGCGGCTCTCGATTCGGATCGCCGCCCATTTCGCGGGCATGCTCGGCGTAGTTGCGGCCGACACAGAAAATTCGACGGACCGGGAAGAGTTCGTGCGATCCCTCGACCGGGATCGTTGCGCGGGGCGGCTCTGGAATTGCAAAGGCCATGATCAAAAAATCATACCCGTCGCGCCGGAAGCGCTTCGCGTCATGCTCACGTCAGAGCGCCCGCTGCCTGCCACTGCCCGACCTCCTGGTCCGTCGCGCCGCTTTCCTTGAGAACCGCGTGCGTGTCGGCGCCCGGTGCACCCGGTGGGCGCGGCCTCGCCGCCGGAGTCCGGCCGAACCGAGGAGCCGGTGCCGCCTGCAAGACGCCATCCTGCCTGAAGAAGGTGGCTCGCGCGGCGTTGTGCGGGTGCTCGGCCGCTTCGGTAAAGGTGAGAACCGGGGCCGCGCAGGCATCGCTGCCTTCGAACAGGGCTGTCCACTCGTCGCGGGTACGCAGCCGGAACACCTCCGCGTAGCGCGCATGCATGTCCGGCCATAGGTCTCTGTCGTTCCGGCTTTCGATCTGCCCCTCGGGCAGACCGGCGCGTCGCACGAGTTCCGCGAAGAACTCCGGCTCGAGGGCCCCGACCGACATGTACTTGCCGTCGGCGGTCGCGTATGTGCGATAGAAGGGCGCACCGCCATCCAGTAGATTGCGGCCTCGCTGCTCGGACCACAGGCCTCGGGCCAACATCCCGTGCATCAGCCCCATCATCGCCGGCACGCCATCGACCATGGCCGCATCCACGATCTGTCCGTGTCCCGACTTCGAGCGCTCGAACAGCGCTGCCAGGATGCCGAATACCAGGAACATCGACCCGCCGCCGAAATCGGCCACCAGGTTGAGCGGCGGCACCGGCGGCTCGCCGGCCCGGCCCATGGCGTGCAGCGCACCGGTGACGCCGAGGTAGTTGATGTCGTGGCCGGCCGTGTGCGCCAGCGGCCCGGTCTGCCCCCATCCGGTCATGCGGCCGTACACCAGTCGGGGGTTCGCGCTCAGGCAAACGTCGGGACCCAGACCCAGCCGCTCCATCACTCCGGGACGGAACCCTTCGATCAGCACGTCCGCACCGGCCAGCATGCATCGAACGGCCGCGAGACCCTCGGCCTTGCGCAGGTTCAGCGCGACGGAGCGCTTGTTGCGCCGGTTCACGTCGGCCGGGTCGGCCTTCGCCGAGCATCGATCCACCGTCACCACGTCGGCGCCGAGGTCGGCCAGCAACTGGCCGACCAGCGGTCCGGGCCCGATGCCGCTGAACTCAACCACGCGCAGCGATGTCAACGGGCCGCTCATCTCAACTTTTCGTGCTCACGGCAGATCTCTCATTCGCAATGTTGCCGAGCGACCATACTACAACGTGCAACCAGGGCAAGTACTGCAAGCAGTGCCTGCACAATCCGTCGTCAGCGTCTGCCCCCGCCTACGTGGCCGTGTCCATCTCGCATCTCATTTCCTCGGAAATGGTCAATCTGGTCGAAACGCCTCGAGGGGTCGGCGATTTCGCCGCGGTTTGGTATTGGGCCGCGATAACCGTGGTGAATATCGAAATGGTTGTCGACATGGCCGCGAAAGTGGTCACGGCCGTGAAACCACGGTCCCGCTCCAACGAAGGCGCCGCCTGAAAACCATTCCGAGCCGTAATAGCCGTAGGGAGCACAGGCATAAGGTGCGACGTCGTAGTAACCATATGGACATGCGGGTTCGATTCCGATCGTGACGCCGACCTGTGCTTCCGCGTTGGACGCTGCCGCCGCGATGCACACTCCAGCAACCGAAGCGGCCAGGACAAGACGCTTGAATCCGTGCATTGAAATTCTCCAAGATAAAAAAGGGCTAAGGGGTTATGACGTGGACAGCATCGGTGCGCCGGATCACACATCAATTTCCGGAATTGGAAATCGGGTTTCATCGGTAGGAATGATGGCCGAACGTGTTCATTCCAATGGAAACTAAGACTCCGCGTTCGACGTCTCCCAGCCCCCGCCGAGCGCACGGATCAGGTCGACGCTGGCGCGCAGCCGCAAGGTGTCGAGATTGAGCGATTCCAGTTCGGTCTGCAGGACGGCGGTCTGCGAGGTGACGACGTTCAGGTAGTCGATTGCGCCCTGCTTGTAGAGCGCCGTGGAGAAATCCAACGTGCGCTGCGCGGCGTCGACCGCTGCCTTTTCATCTACAGCGGCGTCGTGGTAGTGATTGAGAGTCGCAAGACTGTCTTCCACCTGCTGAAACGCGCCGACCACGGTGCCGCGGTAATTCGCGGCGGAGGCATCGAACTCGGCTCGCGCTTGGGCGACCTGCGCCCGGCGCAAGCCGCCGTCAAATACACTGAGCAGGGCGTTCGGTCCGATAGCCCAAAACGAGCTCGGAGCGCTCAGCCAGTTCGAGAACGCGGTGCTTTGGAAGCCTCCCTGGGCGCCGAGCGTGAGCGAGGGAAAATACGCCGCGCGCGCGACCCCGATGTTGGCATTGGCCGCAATCATTCGCCGCTGCGCGCCTGCGATATCCGGGCGGCGCTGCACCAAGGTACTTGGGACGCCGGCGGGAATCTGCGGAAGCTTGAGGTCGACGATCTGCGGCTTGATCGAGAACGTCGAGGCGGACATGCCGAGCAGCGCGGCAATCGCGTGTTCCATCAGCGCGCGCTGCGCAAGCGTCTGGGCCGCCTGGGAGCGCGCGGCATTCAGTTGGGTCTGCGCCTGCGCTACGTCGAGGCCGGGCGCGATGCCGGCGTCATGGCGCTGCTGCGTAATTCCGAGCGCGCGCACATAGGCTTGCACGGTCTGGTCCAGAATTGCGCTGTTGCGGTCGAGGCTGCGCAACTGAATGTAATCGTCGACCAGCTGCGCGATCAGCGAAAGGCGGGCATTCTCAAGATCGGCGGCGGATGCGGCGGCATTGGCCTCGCCCGCGGCAACTTCGTTGCGAATCTGCCCCCACAGGTCAAGCTCGTAGCCGACGCTGCCGCCGACCGTGTTGGCGTTGTAATAAGTCGGCGTGGTGGGACCCTTCAGCGGCGCGTGAGCCGATTCGCGATCGCGCTCGACGTTCGCGCTCAAGCTGAGCGTGGGAAATAACCCCGCGCGCGCCTGGTCGGCGAGCGACCTCGCCTGCGCGTAATTGGCGAGTGCGGCGGCAAGCGTCGGGTTTCCGCCGATCAGTCTGTTCTCGAGCTCGTCGAGCTCCGCGCTGCCGTAGAGCGACCACCAGCTGTCGCGCGGCAAGCGGTCGGCGGGCTGCGCCTGAGTCCAAGGCCCCATTTCCTTGTAGGCACCCGCGGTGGGAATGCCCGGGGTTTTCAGCGGCGGGGCGAGCGAACAGGCACCGAGCAGCAGCGTCATCGCCGCGCCGGACCAAGGTACGCCCTTAACCCTTTTCATTTTTTATTCTTCGCGTTTCCGGCGAGCGCGCCGCCCGGCGCCGCGGCGGCGAGGCGCACGAGGGCGCCATTGCCGATGCCATCGGGCGGGTTTTGGATCACGCGATCGTGCAGCGAGAGGCCGGAGGCGAGTTCGACCACCGCACCCAGGTCGCGTTCGATCGACACCTGCTTGAGAACTACGCGGTTGTCGGCGTCAATAATGGCGATGGAGAGCCCCTGGGCGTCGAAAATCAGCGCGCTCGAGGGCACGCTGAGCGCACGGGCGGCCCCGGCGGTTTGCAGATGGATGCCGGCGTAGTCGCCCGGCATCATCTCACCCGCACTATTGTCGACGATGATCTGCATCAGGGTCGTACCGGTGCTCGGGTTGACCGCCTGGGCCGACGCCTCGACCGATCCGGTGAAGGTCTTGCCGGGATGTTCGGGCACGCTGATCGTGGCCTGCGTGCCCGGCGGCACGCTGGGCACATAGTTCTGCGGCACGCTGACAAAGACGCGGAGCTTCCCCGTTTCTGAGACCACGAACAGCTCCGCTCCGCCGGCGGCCCCTACATTGATGAGCGCTCCGATGTCGGTTTCGCGCGCGGTGACGATGCCGTCGAACGGCGCGGTCAAGCGTTTGAATCCTTCCTCGGCCACCAAGCGGTCGACGTTCGCCTGAGCCGCCTTGACCTGGGCGATATTGGCGTTCCAGGTGAAGGTGCGTTGATCGACGTCTTGCTTCGCGACGGCGTCGGTGCCGGCCAGCGACTGCCAGCGCTCTGCGCTGATTTGCGCAAGCTTGGCATTGGCCTGGGCGACGCTCAAGTCGGCGCGCGCCTGCATGAGCTGCTGGTCGAGCTCGGGGGTATCGATTTCGGCGAGGACGTCGCCGGCCTTCACCTTGCTGCCGATGTCGTGTTTCCAGCTTTTGAGATACCCGGGAACGCGCGCGTAGATGGGCGCACGGATGTAGGCCTCCAGGCGGCCGGGCAGGTCCAGGCCCGCATGATTCTCTACATCAGTTGGCGCCACGATGGCCACGGTCGGCACGGCCTGCGCTTCGGTCAAATCGCGTAGACGCGAGGTTTGCGTCGCGCGAGTGCCCAAGCCGTAAGCGACGACGGCGATGGCGAGGAGCACGAATGCGCCGCCGACCTGGCGCAGCCGGCGCGGAACGGGAAGACGGGGACTGCGATCAGGCTGGGGCATGGGTTCCTCCGTTGCGATGCCGGTGAATGATGCTGAACATCACGGGGACGAAAAAGAGCGTCGAGACGGTGGCGAAGATGAGGCCGCCGATCACGGCGCGGCCGAGCGGCGCATTCTGTTCGCCGCCTTCACCCAGACCCAGCGCCATCGGCAGCATGCCGATCACCATCGCGAGCGCCGTCATCAACACCGGGCGCAGGCGCACGAATCCGGCCTCGAGCGCGGCCTGAGTTGCATCGCCGATCTCGGCGAGCTTCTCGCGCGCGAAGCTGATCACCAGCACACTGTTCGCGGTTGCCACCCCCATGCACATGATGGCGCCCGTCAGGGCCGGCACCGAGAGCGTGGTATGCGTCGCGAACAGCATCCAAATGATGCCGGCGAGCGCCGCCGGCAGCGCCGTGATGATGACGAAGGGGTCGCTCCATGACTGGAAGTTGATCACGATGAGCAAATAGACCAACACGATGGCGCCCAACAGGCCGAACAGGAGGCCAGAGTAGGCGCTGTTCATGGTTGCCGTCTGGCCGACCAAGGCGACGATCGCGCCTTTCGGCTTGTCCTTGTCGTTCCTGGCGATGATCTTCTGGATCTCGGCGCTGACCGCGCCGAGATCGCGCCCCTGGGTCGTCGCGTAGATCTCGACCATCGGAGAGATGTCGTACTGGGAGACCACGGCATTGTTGTGCGTGCGGCGGATGTCGGCGATGCCGCCGAGCACCGCGGCGGGCGCGCCGACGGCGTTGATCGGCAGGTTCGCGAGCGCCGGCAGCGTGTCTATTTGGTATTGCGGCGTCTGCAGCGCGATCGGATACGTGACGCCGTTCTTCTCGTTGAGCCAGTAGACGGGCGCGACCTGGCTGGAACCGGCGAGATTCACGACCAGGCTGTTGGTCACGTCGGCCGCGGTGATGCCGGTGAATCGGGCGCGCGTGCGGTCGAGGATGACATCGAGCGCCGGCAGAGCGGCCGACTGCTGGATGCGCGCATCGGCCACTCCGGTGACATGGCGGACCTGCGCCAGCAGCCTGTTGGCGAAACCATAGTCGGCGCCGAGATCATTGCCGCGAATCTGCAGATCGATGGGCGCCGGAGCGCCGAAATTGAGGATCTGGCTGACGATATCGGCGGGCAGGAACGAGAAGCTCACGCCGGGGAAACGGCGCGGCAACTCATCGCGCAGGCGGGCGACGTAATCGGCCGTCGGCGCGTGACCCCGGTTGAGCGAAATCTGGATGTCTCCGTCCGATTCGCCGATCGTGCCGGTGTTGTTGTAGACCGTATTGATCGACGAAAGATACGTGCCGATATTGTCCACCACCGCCGCCACCTCGGCCGGCGGGATCACCTCGCGGATTGCCTGCTCCACCGCGTTGAAGCGAGCGGCGGTTTCCTCGAGCCGCATGCCGACCGGCGCCCTGACATGCAGCAGCATCTGACCACCGTCGACCTGCGGAAAGAAATTGCGGCCGAGAAACGGCGCAAGCAGGAACGAAACGGCGATAAGTGCGAGAAAGCCCGCGACGAACAACCGTCGATGCTCGATGGCGAGCGCCAGCACGTCGTGATACCCGCCGCGCAGCCGCGCGAAGTGCGCCTCGAAGCCGTGCTGAAAGCGCACCAGCGGGTTCTTGGGGGGAGGCGGCTCGCCGCCGTCGCCGCGTTCGTCGAGGTGGGCCAGGTGCTTGCGCAGCAGATATTTCGCGAGGGTCGGCACGAGCGTTCGGGACAACAAGAACGAGAAGGCCATGGCGAACATCACGCTCTGCGCCAGCGGCACGAACAGAAATCGCGCCACGCCGGTCAGGAAGAACATCGGAATGAATACGACGCAGATGCACAACAGGGACACGAAAGCCGGCACCACGATCTGCGAGGCACCGTCGAGGATCGCGGCTTCCACGTCCTTGCCCTGTTCGAGGTGGTAGTTGATGCTCTCGATTGTCACCGTCGCCTCGTCGACGAGTATGCCCACGGCGAGCGCGAGGCCGCCCAAGGTCATGATGTTGAGAGTTTCGCCGATCGCCGAGAGCGCGCCGATCGCGCCAAGGATCGAGAGCGGGATCGAAGTGGTCACGATCAAGGTCGAGCGCCAGCTGCCGAGGAACAGCAGGATCATGAGGCTGGTCAGCGCCGCGGCGATCACCCCTTCGCGGATCACGCCCTGGATCGAGGCGCGCACGAACATCGATTGATCGCCGATCGGCTTGATGTCGAGTGCATCCGGCAGGGAAGGCTTGATGATTTCGAGCATGTGCTTGATGCCGCCGACGATGTCGAGGGTCGAAGTCGTACCGTTCTTGAACACGCTGAGCAGGACCGAGCGGTTGCCGTCTACGTGGACCACATTGGTCTGCACCGCATTGCCGCTATGCACCTGGGCGACGTCGTGCATGTACACCATGGCGCCCCCGACGCTCTTGATCGGCAGGTCGCCGAGTTCCGGAATTTTCGCCGGCGCGCTGTTGAGGTTGACGGTGTATTCATAATCGCCGATCTTTTCCGTGCCGGCAGGGGTCGTGAGATTCTGCGCGGCGAGCGCATTGGCGACATCGAGGCCGGTCAGGCTGCGCGACTGCAACGCAGCGGTGTCGAGGTCGAACATCACCTGCGGCGCCTTGCCGCCGAACGGCCAGGGTATGCCCGCGCCCTGTACCGTGACCAGGCGGGGACGGACGAAGTTCATGCCCAGATCGGCGAGATTCTGCTCGGTCAGCCCCTTGCCCGACAGCGCGAGCTGGATGATCGGCACGGTCGAGGCGCTGTAATTGATGATCAGCGGCGGCGTCGCGCCGGTCGGCATCTGCTTGAGCAGGGTCTGCGAAATCGCGGTGACCTGCGCGTTGGCGGTGGCGATATTGACCGACGGGTGAAAGAAGATCTTGACGATTCCGAAGGTGGTATAGGAATTCGCCTCGATGTGCTCGATGTCGTTGACCGTTGTGGTCAGTGCGCGCTCGAACGGGGTGATGATGCGCCCCGCCATCTGGTCGGGCGGCAAGCCCTGGTACTGCCAGGCCACGCCGATGATCGGGATATTGATGCTCGGAAAAATATCGACCGGCATGCGCAGCGCGGCAAGCGTACCGATGAGCAAAATGAGCAGCGCCGCCACGATAAACGTATAGGGCCGGCTCAGCGCGATACGGACTATGGCAAGCATGGGCGCGGTAAAGCGTGAGCCAGGCTGCTCAGTGAGCAGGCAGCATCGGCGATACCAAGGCGGCCGGAGGTTCGCCGGCATCCTGGGTTGCCAGACCACCGATGGCGGTCCAATCAAGCTTGTCGCCGCCCTGGGCGAAAAGCCGTAAAAATCGATCGTGCAGCAGGCTTGCGAGCGGCATCGGCACGCGCAGACTCTCGGCTGCGGCCAGTCCAAGCCGGATGTCCTTGTATCCGAGCGGCGCGGCGAACGCCGCTGACTCAAATGTGCCATCGGCAATCAGGGGGCCAAAGATCTTATAAGGGGGCGCGGTGAAAATCGTGGATGTGAGCAACTCCACGTAGGCGCGCCGGTCGATCCCGGCTTTACCGATCAGCGCGATAGCTTCGCCCAACGCCTCGATGACGGCAGCCTGCAGGAAGTTTGCGCTGAGCTTGACCAGATTCGCGGCCGACGGTTCGGCGCCTATCGTCGAAGTCTTCTGTCCCAGTGCATCGAACAGCGGCCTGCAGGCATCGACGGCGGCGGGGTCGCCCGCGGCGACAATGAACAGCTTGGCCGCCGCGGCCATGTCCGGTCGTCCAAACACGGGCGCGGCCACGTAGCGCTGTCCGGCTCGAGCGTGCGCCTGCGCGAGGCGCTTGGAAAGCGCGACGCTGATCGTACTCATGGAGAGATGAATCGCGCCCTTGGGCAGCTTGTCGATGAGACCGCCGGGACCGAAGGCGACCTCCAATGCCGCGTCATCATCCGAGAGCATCGTGATCACCGCATCGCCGCCGCACGCCGCAGCAAGAGTGGCCGCCTCGTGTGCACCGAGCTTGATGAGCGAACCGCTTTTTCCCGGACTGCGATTGTACACGGTGACGTCGTGTCCGGCCTTGACGAGGTTGGCCGCCATCGCCGCGCCCATGCGCCCCAATCCGATGAATCCAAGTTTCATATGATCATCTCCAGGTAGGTTTGCGGTTCAGGAACGTTGCGCAGGCGCCATGAATTCGGGACCGACGGGATCGGTAACCGCCGTATTCACGATGCGCTCAATCAGCTCTCGATGCACGGCAGCGAGCGACCAACCGGCAACACCCTGGGCTGCCTCCACTTGATCGGGGTGACGGCCGCCCCAGAGCGCGACGTTGATGCCTTGGTCGAGCATCCAACGCACTGCCAAATGGATCACACGCCGGTGGAAGCGACGCTGCGCCAGCTCATCGAGCTGCCGGACCGCCTCGAGATACTGGGCAAAGCGGGGCGGCTGAAATTTTGGGTCGACGCGCCGCAGATCGTCGCCGTCGAAAGCGGTGTCCGGACGCATGCGCCCGCTCAGCAATCCTCGACAGAGCGCACCATAGCCGAGCGTCGCGATGTTGTTGGCACGGCAATAGGGCAGAATCTCCGCGTCAATGGCGCGTTCGAAAAGGTTGTAGGGTGCCTGCAGCACGTGCAGCGGCGCGACTTGGCGAAAGCGCTCCATCTGCGCCGCCGAGAAGTTGCTCACGCCGATGGCACGGATTTTTCCCTGCTCGTAAAGCAATCGCATCGCTTCGGCGGTTTCCTCCACCGGCACCAAAGGGTCGGGCCAATGAACCTGGTAGATATCGATGTAATCGGTGCGCAGCCGGCGCAGCGAATCATCCACTTCCTGCAAGATTCGAGCGCGGGTCGCATTCCGATAGATTTTCCCGTCGCGCCATTCCAGTCCCGCTTTGGTGGCGATCACCGCCTGTGCGCGCACGCCGTCGAGAGCCGCGCCGACGATTTCCTCGGACACGCCGAAGCCGTATACCGGAGCCGTATCGATCAGATTGATGCCTTGATTCAGCGCCGCATGAATGGTGGCGATCGATTCGCGTGTGTCGGTTCCGCCCCACATCCATCCGCCCATGGCCCACGTTCCGAGGGCGACTCGCGAGACCAAGAGACTCGTTTCGGGAATATCGACGAATTCAGTTTCGACGATCGGAATGCGGAGCTGTGTTGATGGTGACATGGAGCGTGTCCTCCTGATTGGACCAATGGGTTACGGTGTTGATCGATGGATACAGCGTGAGCGCAGTGGATGTTCCAGATATTGCAAACTCCGCCGCATGGGTTACGTGTGAAACAGAGCGCCGAGTACTCGGAACGGCAGCCGCAGCGGTGCTTAGGGAGAGCTTCAATCTGCTGCCGAATTCGGGCCACCGGAGGCAACGGCCCCGTGAGCCGCTGTCGCGCTCTGGGTCGGCTGCTCGGATGTGAAGCCGTCTGCAATTGCGGCAAAGAGAGCTGCCGTGATCAGGACCGCTGCGACAAAAGCAAACATTCGATTGGTATTCATGGAAGATTTCCTCGAGTAGAGATAATTAAGGATTCGTGTTCAATCTACTCACCGTCCGTTGAACGCGTGTTTCCTTGGGGGGCGCCGATGTTTCAGGTGAAACGCGAGTTCACTCAGGAAGGGCGCGTTCGGCGGCCACTTGCGCTGCCGTCACCGGTGCGCCGTGATTTCCCCAGGAACTGCGCTCATAGTCGATGATGCCGGCAATCTCGGCGTCGCTGAGCGCGCCGGCAAACGGCGGCATGACGGCGCTGTAGACCACTCCTCCCGCCCGGGCACCCTGCATTCCATCGAGGATCACCCGAATGTGTTTTGCGGCATCGTCTCTATTGACGACGCCGCTTCCCTTGAGCGGCGGAAACACGCCGGGTATGCCTTCGCCGCCGGCTTGGTGGCAGGCCGAGCAGTGGGCGAGATATAAATCGCGGCCGGTGGGTATCGGCACAACGAGAGCGAGATTGTAAGTAGGCTTTTGCGGCACCTGCCCGAATGCGTGCTGACCGGCAAGTGCCGCGACGCAAAGGGATGCAGCGATCGCGAGCGAGTAACGAACGAATTCGAACATGATTTCTCCTGCCCGACGCGAGGAGCGCCGCTGCAAACTCATTTAAGGCGAGCATTCGCTCGTCTCGAGAACAAAGATGGCTGGGACAGGTTACTAGGCGGTTGCGTAACGCCCGGAGCGCATTACATCCGAAACGCGCCTGGGTTTTTTGCTGCGGATTCTCCCTTGTTTCAAATGAAAGATCAGGGGCCGTCCGCCGACATCGGCGCGTGGTTTGTCTTTGAGATGCTGCAGCCGATGTCCACGATCGTGATATACGAAGCAGACGATCTAATGCGCGGGCTCCTTCGGGAGTGGCTCACGGGTGCAGGTTATTGCGTGAGCGCGGTCAGCTCGTGCGGCCCCCGGCCTGAAGGGGACGCGGATCTCGTGATCGTGAACATTGAAATGCCCAAACATGCGGGCTCGCGCGTTGCCGACAAAATTCGCGCCGCGTACCCCGGAAAGCCGATAATCGCGATTTCCGCTCAATTTCGCGCCGATCTCTCGACCGCCGGCACGACCGCCCAGACCCTCGGCGTCGCCCAGGTCATCGCCAAGCCGCTGACCCGCAATGCGCTGCTCGCAGCGGTAAGCGCTATTATCCGTCCTGCCATTGAGCAGGTACGCGACGAATGCCCGACAACACCGACCTGATCACCCAATCGGCCGGTCCGCTGCGATTCAAGCGGCTGCGGCTGAGGATCGTCATACTCGGCGTGCTGATAGTGATTGCATTCGCCGGCTCTTCGGCATACGACGCGTGGCGTGCCTATAACAATGCGCTCGCGGCCACCAATCGCGAAATTACCAATGTGGCGACGGCGCTTGCCGAGCAGACAGCCTGGACGTTTCAGGGTATCGATTTATTGCTGAGAGATACGGCGCGTTGGTATGAAAACGACAGCAAAAAAATAGCGCCCGAGCGTCTCGATGAAGTCCTTGCGAATCGCACTTCGGGGGTCAGGCAAGTACGCCTGATCACGATCGCCGACGCCCAGGGGATCCAGAGGCATCGCTCACGCGGATCCTCGCCTCCCAATCTCGTTGTATCGGACCGTTCCTACTTCATCGCACAGCGCGACGGTACGGCGGCGGGTCTTTTCATGAGCGAACCCTTGATCACCCGTTCCGAGGGACGGCCGGGTGTGGTCCTTTCGCGGCGGTTGGAGGACGAGAAAGGAAGTTTCGCCGGCGTCGTGACAGCCATTGTCGACTTCGAGGATCTCGAGAGGTTCTACACTGCACTCACCCTCGGCAACGGCAGCGCCGTGCAACTGCTGCGCGACAACGGTCAATTGCTGGTACGCGATCCGCCGGATCCCGCTGCAATCGAGAAGAGTTTCCCGCAACTCGCCGCGCCGAGCGCGCCGGCAAGCCGGCTGACGAATCCGATCGACGGCAAACGTGACTTTATTGCGGTGGCGCGCGTCAGGGACACTCCACTGGTGCTCGCTGTCACGCGCGAGGAGACAGTGGCCTTGCGTCCGTGGCGCGATGAGGCGATGCGGCTGGCGGCGCGCAGCGCCGTGGCTGCGCTTTTGGGTTTCATAGGGATTGTCTTGTTGTGGCGGCAACTGCGCCGCATTGAGGCGGGTGAGGGTGCGCTGCGTGCCAGCGAGGAGCGCTATGCCCTGGCGATGGAAGGGGCAAACGAAGGACATTGGGACTGGGATCTCGCGACGGATCGCCTCTTCCTGTCGTCTACAATGGCGATGCTCGAAGGACAGGGTAAAGCCCACGTGACGACGACCCGCGCCGCGTGGCTTGCGCAAATCGAGATCCACCCCGATGACAGGCCACGCGTCGAGACGTTGGTCCGAGATCACCTCGAAGGCCGCACGGCGAGTTATGAGTGCGAATATCGCGTGCGCAACGGCGACTGGCGTTGGCTGCTTGCGAGGGGCCAGTGTCTCCGGGATGAAACGGGGAGGCCGTATCGGTTCGTCGGATCGGCCATCGACATCACGGCCCAAAAGCAGGCGCAGTCGGACAGAGAACGCCTGGAGGCACAATTGCGCCAGTCGCAGAAGATGGAGGCGATGGGCACCTTGGCCGGCGGGATCGCCCACGATTTCAACAATATACTCGGCGCAATCCTGGGTTACGGTGAGCTCGCGCAACAACAGTCCGCGCCAGATACCCCGTTGCGGCGCTACATCGATAATGTGATGCACGCGGCCGGACGCGCCAAGGCGCTGGTCGATCGCATTCTGGGGTTCAGCCGCAGCGGCCTCGGTGAACGCGCTCTGGTACATATCCAGTCGGTCATCGAAGAAACTCTGGAACTCATCGCCGCCTCGCTGCCCGCCGACATACGGCTGGAAAAAAACCTCGACGCAGGCGATGCCGCGCTCATCGGCGATTCGACCCACTTGCATCAGGTCGCCATGAATCTCTGTACCAACGCCGTGCATGCGATGGAACAGGGCGGCATACTCAGTGTGCTCCTCGAACGCGTCGACTTGGCCGAGGCGCAATCGGTGTCGCGCGGCACACTCTCCCCGGGAGCGTATGTACGCCTCGTGATCAAGGATACGGGGGTGGGTATTCCACCGGACGTGGTCGAACGCATGTTCGATCCGTTCTTTACCACCCGAGGGGTCGGTAAAGGCACGGGGCTGGGCCTATCGCTCGTGCATGGGATCGTGACCGATCTCGGCGGTGCGATCGATGTCCAATCCGCCATGGGAGAGGGCACCAGCTTCGAGATCTGGCTACCGGTCACGACAGACGTCGGAAAGCCCGCCGTCGAAGCAGTCCGCGAGCTGCCGCGCGGACGCGGTGAAACGGTGATGATCGTCGACGACGAACCGACGCTGGTTGCGCTCGCGGAAGAAATGCTTGCCGGGCTCGGCTACGAGCCGGTGGGTTTTGTGTCAAGCCGCGCAGCGCTGCAGGCGTTTCGGGCCAATCTTGCGCGCTTCGACTTGGTTCTTACCGACGAGGCCATGCCGGAGCTCGTGGGCACTGAACTCGCTCGCGAGATCCGACTCCTGAGGGCGGATGTGCCGATCATCCTGATGAGCGGCCATGGCGGCGCACCCCTGGAGCACCGGGCAGCCGCCATCGGCGTGAAAGAAGTGCTGCATAAACCGCTGCAGCGCGTGGATCTCGCCGAGGCGCTGGCTCGCACTTTGGATCATTGAAACTCATCGCCCATCGAGCACGCGAAGGTTGCAAACGCAATACCTCGTGCAAAACATGAAATCGAACCGCGATTCTCACCGGTCATACTCGCTGACGAACCGCCCGCAATGTCGCGGAGCGGTATAAACAGGAGTATCGACATGAAATATCAGAACGCGGCACTGGTGCTGCCGCTGCTCGCCACGATCGCGGCAGGTTGCACCACGATGGGAACCGGTTATGGTTCTACGCCGACCGGTGCCAGCCCCACCACATTTAACTGGAAGAGCTCCGATGGAGTGACTGGCACCATGAACGCCAGATTGTCCGATGGCACCACGTATAGCGGACAATATTTTCAGATCACGAGCGACACGACGGTCGATAGCGTCGCACCGCTATGGGTCGGCTGGCATTCGGGTTGGCGCGGTGCAGGCTTTTGGGACGCCGCGCCGACGCCTGACTTCGTTACGCACTATACAGGCAAGGTGGTCGCCAATCTCGCGACTCCAGCCGCCACGCACATGCGCTGCCATTTTCAGCTCGTGCATCCGTCCGAAGGAATGGCGGGCGGGGGCAGCGGCGAGTGCCAATTGCCGGATGGCAAGACCATTGATGCGAACTTTCCCACTGCTTGAACGGTAAGTAAACGTCCTGCTGGGTGGGCACTGCCGAATTCCCGAGGCGCCGCCCAGCCGGACTTCCGCACATGGAAATGCACACACGAATCGGCGATGATCTATCACCTCCGCACCTTTGAGACTACCCTTCGGAGAGCCGGTATGCCTGAGACCATCCAGCCGCACATTTTGGTCGTCGATGACGACCCGCAGATTCGCGACTTGCTGCAGGAGTACCTCACACAGAACGAGCTGCGCGTCAGCGTGGTTTCGACCGGCAAGGAGATGTCGGCAACCCTCACCGAGCACGCGATCGATCTCGTCGTCCTCGACCTGCGCTTGGCGGGTGAGGACGGGATGACGCTGGCCCGCAAACTGCGCGAGGAGTCGGCGATACCCGTCATCATGCTGACCGGCGTACGCGATGAAGCCGATCGCATCATGGGTCTTGAACTTGGCGCCGACGATTACCTCACCAAGCCGTTCAGCCCCCGCGAGCTGCTTGCGCGAATTCGCACGGTGCTGCGGCGAACTAAAGGGGCGGCGTTGACCGAGTCCAGGCAGAGCGACATTCGCGCCTACCGCTTTGCCGAGTTCGAACTGAACCTGCGCACGCGGCGACTGACGAAGCACCCGGGACAACGGCTCGAGCTGACCAACGGGGAATTCAATTTACTCGCCGCGTTACTGGCCGCTCCACAACGGATCCTGACTCGAGATCAACTGCTGGAAGCCAGCCGTGTATACGACAATGAGGTGTATGACCGCTCCATCGATGTTCAAGTGCTGCGGCTGCGCCGCAAGATCGAGACGGACCCCTCGCAACCGCAGTTCATCCTCACGGAACGCGGGGTGGGGTATTCGTTCAGCGCACCGGTTAAAATTGTGTACTAGCCGTAAGGAGGACACCGTCCATGGAGAGGACGCCGGGCGAACGTTCAGGTGCTGCGATTTCGTCGCAAGATCGAGGCTGATCCACCCGGCCATGTCCAAAGACCGACCGGCTATGATGCCCATAGGCCGCCCAGCGCTTTGACCAGGAGCACGCTCGCATCGAGCCGGCGCCGTGCGATGTCGATGGCGGTACGCTCATTGGTCAAGGTGGCGCTCTGCGCAGTCACCACCTCCAAGTACCCGACTGCACCGCCCTGATAGCGCTGCATCGCCAGATCGAGCTCATGCTGCGCGGCGCCGACCGCCAGCTGCTGGGCTCCCGACTCCTCGGCGAGTACGCGCAGGGCCGCGAGATTGTCCTCGACGTCTTGGAATGACGTCAGCACCACCTGGCGATAGTCGGCCACCGCCGAATCATAGCTCGCCTTGGCGGCGTTCAATTTCTGCTTGCGCAGCCCGCCGTCGAACAGCGTCCCCACCAGTGGCAGGCCGACGGCCCAGAAGCGGCTGGGCGCGTTCGCCCATTGCGCAAAGCCCCCCGATTCGTAGCCGCCGGTGAGGGACAGAATCAGATCGGGAAAGAATGCCGCGGTGGCCGAGCCCACGTCCGCGTTGGAGGCCGCCACGAGGCGCTCCGCTGCCGCCACGTCGGGTCGCCGTTCCAGTAACTGCGAGGGGACGCCGGCGGGAATATCGGGCGGCGCGAGCTGCGTGGCGTTCGCCGGCAGCACAAATGTCGAGGCGGATTCGCCGATCAACGTGGCGATCGCATGCTCGAGCTGGGCGCGCAAGACGCCGAGATCGATGAGTTGCGAGCGCGCGGTCTGCAATTGGGTCTGCGCCAGGGCGACGTCCGAATCCGATGCGACACCGGCGGTGAATCGCTGGGTCGCAATATCGAGGGCAGCCTGAAAGGCGACGACGGTCTGCCGCAGCAGGTCAGTCTGCGTGTCGACCCCGCGCAGGTCGAAATAATCCACCGCGAGTTCGGCGTGCATGCTGAGTTCAACCGAGGCCAGATCCGCCGCACTCGCCTGCTCCCGGGCCTTGGCGCCCTCGACGGCATGACCCACCTTGCCGAATAGATCCGGCTCCCAGGAGGTGCTCAACGCAGCGGTGTTGTCCCACACCGTCCTGCCGGCCAGCCCCACGCGGCCGACCACGGTCTGCGAAGTGCGGCTCCGATCGGGGCCGATCCCCGCTTGAATCGTCGGGAAATATGCCGAGCGCGCCTCGCCCACCACTGCGCGCGCCTGCTGCAGCGACGCCACCGCCTTGACGATGGTTTGATTGGACACGGAGACGCGCGCTTCGAGCTGATTCAACGACGCATCCTGGAAGATTTCCCACCAGGCGCCACGATCTTCAGCGTCCTGCGGGGAAGCGGCCTTCCAGCCGGGCGCCGGCGCGGCGGCCGCAGTACCGGACGGTCGCTCGGCCGCAGTGCCGGACGGATGCTCGGTCGCGGCAGCGGCGGGCCGCTCCTTGAATGCTCCGGGCACATCGACGCTGGGCCGCACATAGGCGGGACCGGTCGCGCAGCCGGCGAGCAGCAGCGTCAGTGTCAGTGCTCCGGCGCCCGCGCGAATCTTGGTATCAGGTCCGACACTCATGACCGTTCTCCGGCGGATGGCGATTTCGACGGCTTTTCGGCGCTTGGCGGATTCTCGGCGACGCGCACTGCGTCGCCGGGTGCGATGGCATCGCCCGGATTGGCGATGACGCTCTCACTCGCGTCGAGCCCGGAGGTCACTTCGATGGTCGTGCCGAAGTCCCGTCCCAAGGTAACCGTTCGCAACTGCGCCTTGCCTGTCCCATCGACGATGGCCACCTGCGCGCCGTTCGGGCGGAAGAGCAGCGTATTCACGGGCACGGACAGGAGCGGGTGGGACGCGGTCACATCCAGATCGACCAGCGCGTAGGCGCCCGGCAGAACGGCACCGTCCTCATTATCGACGTCGACCTCGACGCGCAAGGTACGGCTGGCGGAATTGATCGCTCCCGAGGTGCGCGCAACCGTGCCGTGCAAGGGGCGGTCCGGCCGCTGTGGAAGACTCAGCGTTGCCGGCACACCGGGCTGCATGTCCGGCGCGTAGACTTGCGGGACGTCGACGAAAACCCGCAGTTTGTCCGTTTCCGCCAGATGGAAGAGCTCCATCTTCGCGCCGCCAGCGCTGCCCGAATCGATCAACGCGCCCGTGTCGATGTTGCGCGCGGTGACCACGCCCGCGAAGGGTGCGACCACTTTCTCGTAGGACTGCAATTTGCCTAAGCGGCGCACGTTCGCCTGGGCTGCCGCAAGGGTGGCCGCCCGCGCTCTCATCGTGGCAACGTCCTGTTCGGTCACTTCTCGCGAGACCGCATTGGTCTTGAGCAGACCGACCCAGCGGTCGGCGGTCACCTTGGCGATGTCGTACTGGACTTGTGCGGTTTTCTCATCGGCACGCGCCTGCTCGAGCTGCGCGTCGACTTCGGGCGTCTCGATGGTGGCCAACAGCTCGCCCGCCGGCACCTGAGTGCCGATGTCCTTGTACCAATGAGCGAGATAGCCGTTGGTGCGCGCGAAAATCGAGGCGTCCTGATACGCCTGCACATCGGCCGGCAACTCGATGCGCTGCATCGCCGGCGCCGCCTTCGCGTGCACCACCGACACCACGGGAGTGCTGAACGAGTCGGTCTGTGTGCGCAGGGCGGCGTGCGCCTTGAGCCGCGGCAGGATCCCGGCGCCGAGGGCCAGCAGCACGAGCGCGAGCGGCGTCAGGCGCAGCAGCCGCGCTTTGAGGGACGGGGGCGCCTTCGGATCATCGGCGTTCGCCTTTGAATCGGCGTTCACCTTTGAATCAACGGCGTGGGTCTTCGGGTCATCGGTGTTCACGTTGCTTCTCCCATTAATTTGCGGACAGGGCCGGCGTCGCCGCCGTATGCGGCTCGCGGCGCTTGAGCCATCCATGTACCGCCGAAAATACGACGGGCACGAACAGCAGGGTGGACATGGTTCCGAACAGGAGCCCACCGATCACGGCGCGCCCCAGAGGAGCGTTCTGCTCGCCGCCGTCGCCTACACCTAAGGCCATCGGCAACATGCCGATCACCATGGCGAGCGCGGTCATCAGCACCGGGCGAAACCGCCCGATGCCGGCGTCGAGCGCGGCGCGCAAGGGTAGGGCTCCCTGCGCCAGCGACTCGCGCGCAAAACTCACCACGAGAATGCTGTTGGCAGTCGCAATGCCGATGCACATGATGGTGCCCGTCAACGCCGGCACGCTGACCGTGGTGCCGGTGACGAATAGCATCCACACGATGCCGACCAAGGCCGCCGGAAGCCCGCTGACGATGATCAAAGGATCGATCCACGATTGGAAGTTGATCACCATGAGCAGGTAGACGAGAAGCACGGCGAAGCCGAGCCCGGTCAGGAGACCCGTGAACGAGGACTGCATGGTCTGCACCTGCCCCCGCATCACGATGCTGGAACCCGCCGGCAAACCGCCTCGCGCGTGATCGACCCGGCCGGTGATCTCACGCGCCACGCCGCCGAGATCGCGCCCCTGCACCGATCCGAAAATATCGATCACCGGCTGGACGTTATAGTGGGAGATCACTGCCTCCTGCGAGCCGCGATCGAGCGTGCCGAGGGAACCCAGGATCTGCGACTTCGCCGCGCCGGGAACGTCGGGGCTTGCGCCCGCCGCCGCGCCCGCACCCGCACCAACACCGGCACCGACACCGGGACTGGCGCCGGCCAGCGGAATGTTGCGCAGCGCCTGCAGCGAATCCACCGTGTACTGCGGCGTCATGGTCATCAGGGGATAGCTCACGCCGTTCTTCGGGTTGAGCCAAAAATTGGGCGAGGTCTGCGAACTTCCCGACAGTGCAATCAGCAGGTTCTGTCCGATCTGGCGCTGCTGGAAGCCGGCCTTGATGGCTTCGGTGCGGTCGACGTCGATATTGATTGCCGGCGCATCGTTGGGCTGCTGGATGCGCAAATCGACGAGACCGGGCACCTGGCGCAGCCGCGCCATCAATTTCGCCGCCGCCGCCCGGTTGCCGTTCACGTCGCCACCGACGATCTGAATGTCGATGGGTGAGGGCAGGCCGAAATTCAGAATCTGACTGATGATGTCGGCCGGCAGAAAACCGAAGGTGACGCCGGGGAAGTCCGTGTTCAGCGCGGTCCGCAGCGTCTGCACGTACCCAGAGGTGGGCTTGTGTTTGGGGTTGAGCGTGACCAGCACGTCGGCGTCCGCGTTGCCGATTGGCGACGCCGAATCGTAAGTCAGGTTGATGCCGCTCACGGGCAGGCCGATGTTGTCCAGGATGCCGCCGAGTTCGGCCTGCGGAATCAGCGAACGAATGCGCGCCTCCACGGTGTCAGTGATCCGCGCGGTCTCCTCGATGCGCGTCCCGGTCTTGGCGCGCAGATGCAGCCGGATCTCTCCCGTGTCCGAGGTCGGGAAGAAGTCCTGACCCAGAAAGGGCACCAGCATCGCCGTGCCCAGGCACACGCCCAGGAAGCCCAAGCCCAAGACGCGGGGCCGCGCCAATCCTCGCTCTAGGCGGCCGCGGTAAAAGTCGCGAAACTTCTCGAAACCGCGCTCGAAGCGGCGTTGAAAACGCATGAAGGGCCCAAGCGGTTTGGCGGCGTCGGCTGAGGCGTGCTCGGCGCTCTTCAGCAAATACATCGCCAGCGTCGGAATCAAGGTCCGTGAGAAGAAGTACGAGGCCAGCATGGCGAAGACCACCGCCTCTCCCAAGGGCACGAACAGATAGCGCGCCACCCCGGACAACAGAAACATCGGAATGAACACGATGCAGATGGACAAGGTCGAGACCAGGGTCGGTACGGCGATCTGCGCGGAGGCCAGAAGAATCGCCTCGCGTTTTTCGGTGCCGGCCTCGAGGTGATGGCTGATGTTCTCGATGGCGACCGTGCCGTCGTCCACCAGAATGCCCACCGCCAGGGCGAGTCCGCCCAAGGTCATGATGTTGATGGTCTGTCCCAGGGCCGACAGCGCGATCAGCGAGGTCAAGATCGAGAGCGGGATGGTGACGGCAATGATCAAGGTGGCGCGCCAGTTCGCCAGAAACAGCAGAATCATCAGCCCGGTCAAGGCGGCGGCGATCAGCGCCTCGCGCACCACGCCGCTGACGGCGCTGCTGACGAACACCGACTGATCGGACACGGGCTGGATGCCGAGCGACTTCGGTAACCCAGCCGCGATCTGCGGTAGCATCGCCTTGACGTTCGCGATGATCGCGAGTGTCGAGGCATTTCCGCTCTTCTCGACTTGCAGCAGCGCCGAGCGTGTTCCGTTCGTGCGCACGATATTGGTTTGCGGCGCATAGCCGTCCCGTACGTGCGCGACATCGCGCAGGTAGATCACCTGGCCGCCAGGCGCAGTACTCACAGGCAGATCGTTGAGGGCCTCGACGGTGGGCGTGCTGCCGTTCAAGTTGACGTTGTATTCGAGCGCGCCGATCTTCGCCGTGCCGCCCGGCAGGATGAGATTCTGGGCGTTGACGGCATTGACCACATCCAGCGGCGCCAGGCCGCGCGCCTGCAGGGCCCGCGAATCGATATCCACCATGATTTGCCGCACCTTGCCGCCGAACGGCAGCGGCACGGCCGCACCCTGCACCGTCGCCAGTTGGGTCCGGATGAAGTTATTGCCGTAGTCGTACAGCTCCTGTTCGGGCAGGGTCTTGCTCGTCAGGGCGAGTTGCAGAATGGGCACCGTGGAAGCGTTGTAGGCGAGGATCAGCGGCGGCAGTATCCCGGGCGGCAGATTGCGCAGCAGCGACGATGAATTTGCGGCAGCCTCGGCGATTGCACGATTGATGTCCGCGCCGGGATGGAAGAACACTTTGATCACCGCGACGCCATTCAGAGTTTGCGACTCGATGTGTTCGATGTTGTCCACGTCGGTGGTCAGTGCGCGTTCGACGGGCGAGGTCACGCGGTGCGCCATGTCCTCCGCGGAGAAGCCGTTGAAAGACCAGACGATGCTCAACACCGGTATGTCGATGTTGGGAAAAATATCGGTGGGAGTGCGCAGCACGCTCAAGGGGCCGATGATGAAAATCAATAGCGCGACCACGATGAACGTATAGCGGCGGCGCAAGGCAAGTTCGACGATCCACATGGCCCCGATTACTCCCGTTGACTGACCGGTCGTTGAGTCGGACCAGTCGTTGAATTGAGGGCCAGACTGACCCTGGCAAGTTGTCCATCGATGTCCTCGCGAGCGGCGGGCGTTTCAACGGTAATTCACCGTGCAATCGAGGCTGTGCAATCGAGCGCGGCACCCATTTGCACGGCTGGCGGCGACCATTTCATTTGTAACCGGGACCGCGCCCGCCGAAATCGACCGGCAACCAGTGGCACCGACGCTGGACCACGAGCACAGAAACTGTACACGTGCCGGCTCCATCAGCCACTGACGTTGCGAGGACGAATGCATACAATGAGTAAGTCTGTTTTCATCCTTGGCCTCTCGCTGATGCTGTTAGTGGGCGCGGCGGCGGTCGCCGACGATTCGCTGACGATCAGAATTTATAACGACAATGCCGATGCAATCGTCGTGAGCGTCTACGACATGAATGCACAATCGCCCGATGCGGTCATTGCCAATCAGAGAGTCAACGGATTTGCCTGGATTCCCATCTCGGTGACTGCCGGTGCTGTGGGGAAAGGTCACGTGAAATGGATTGCAAGAAACGTTGATTCGAGCTTTCACAGATGCGGATATCAAGATGTGCACGGAGTGGCAAACGACGCCATGGTGTACGTTTCTGTAAGTTCCAGTTGCGGTCGGTGAACCGAGACGGGGGAAGGACTCATGGCTATGTCGGCTGATCGGTGCGCGGCGGAACGCCGCATCGCACGACGCGTATCGACTCGTGCGGGGGCTACGTTGCTGTGCGGCCTCGCAGCATCAGTACTCACGACTGCAGCGCGGGCGGACAACTTCGCCAACGTGCGTTACGACGCTCGCAAGGACCAAATCGTCGTTACCATGAGTTACCGCGGTACGAATCCGGATCACACGTTTTCGCTGAAATGGGGCCAGTGCACGGAGTCGGCGGACGGCAGTGCGCACGAGATCGTCGCGGAGGTCCTCGACAGTCAATGGCGGGACCCCGAGACCCAGGATTTCAAAAAAACGACCCGCTTCAGCCTGAATAATCTGCAGTGCCGACCGGCAAAACTGACATTGAGATCGGCACCGCGGTTCTATTACACGCTGCAAATTCCCGCGCGGACCATCGCTTCTCCGTAACCTACAGCGAACCACCTGAGGCATTCCATGCAAACCCCCTGCATCAATCCGCTTGCACTTGTTGTCTCAGGATTTGCCATGTTGCTATTGGCACTGCCCGACCTGGCCGCGCCGACGTCCTTTCACGACGCGCCCGATTCGGCAACCCAGATGGTCAATCCGTTCAAGGATCAGCCGCCGGCGGTGGCGGCCGGCAGTGCGCTTTATGCCGACCATTGTTCGGCCTGCCATGGCCGCAACGCCGAGGGCTCCGGCAACATACCGCCGCTCGCCCATGGCGCAGTTCAGTCGGCAGCCGACGGCGAGATCTTCTGGTTCATTACCACCGGTAGCGTCAATGACGGCATGCCGTCGTGGGCATCGCTCCCCGAGCCACAACGGTGGCAAATCGTCGCCTATCTAAAGGCGCTGCTCACGGCACCGACCGCAGGCGAAGCGCCCGCCGGGAACTCGCCCGCGTCGATCACCGCTCCGCCGCCCCCGGCGCCGTTCACCGATTTCCGTTACGAGAAGCCGGGTGTCGCGCGCAAGATCACGGTTGCGGATCTGCCGGCACCCTATGCGACGAGTTCCGCGAGCAACGCACCGTCGCTCGTCAGCCGGCCGCCCGGGGCGTGGCCCAAGGCACCCGAAGGTTTCAAGGTAAATTTGTATGCGGACGGTTTTGCGACACCGCGCGTGATCCGTCTCGCTCCGAACGGCGATGTCTTCGTTGCGGAAAGCGGCGCCGGGCGGATCCGGGTGTTTCGTGGAATGACGGCGGACGGCAAACCGAAGCATTCCGAGATTTTTGCCGGCAATCTGAACCGGCCTTACGGGATCGCCTTTTATCCCACGGGGCCGAAGCCGCGCTGGATCTACGTCGGCGACACCGATGCGGTCCTGCGCATCCCTTACCGCAACGGCGACCTCAAGGCGACCGGTGGCGCGCAGCACATCGTCGACCTGCCGCACGGCAGCGGGCATTGGACGCGGGATGTCCGCTTTTCCCTGGACGACAAGACACTGTTTGTAGCCGTGGGTTCCAACTCAAACGTCGATGATCCTGATATCACGCCCGCCGAGAAGTATCGCGCCGACATCCTCGCGTACGATCCGGACGGGTCGCACATGCGCGTCTACGCGCGGGGCATTCGCAACCCCTCCGGCCTCGCGGTCGATCCCATCAGCGGCCAGCTGTGGTGCACGGTGAATGAGCGAGACGGTCTCGGCGACAATCTGGTTCCGGATTACATCACGTCGGTTCGCGAGAATGGCTTTTACGGCTGGCCCTGGTGGTATATGGGTTCGCACCAAGACCCGCGTCACGCCGGCAAACATCCTGAGTTGCAGCGTGAGGTGATAGTGCCCGACGTCCTGCTGCAACCACACAATGCGTCCTTGCAGATGGACTTTTATGAAGGCCGGCGATTTCCAACGGAGTACCTCGGCGACATTTTTGCGTCCGAGCATGGGTCCTGGAACAAGTCGGTGCGCGCCGGCTACGAGGTCATTCGAATTCCGCGCCACCAGACGAGCAAGGCAAGCGGCGAATATGAGGATTTCCTCACCGGGTTCGTGCTGCCGAGTGGTCAGGCCTGGGGGCGCCCGGTGGGCGTGGCCAGCGCCGCGGACGGCTCCCTGCTGGTGACGGACGACGGTTCGAATTCAATCTGGCGCGTCGACTATGTCGGCGGCTTCGAGAGGCCACGCTAGGGCAATTCCTGCCGAGTGCGCCGTCCGCCTCCCAAGCTCGGAAAGACGATCTTCAGGTGGCCGTCTTTTCCCGAAATGGATCGGCTGGGTAGATACCGAGCACCTGGAAATAATCCGAGAAAAAGCGCAATTCATCGAAGGCGCGTATCAGCGTATCGTCATCCGAACGACCGTCCACTTCAGCGTAGAAAAGCGTGGCCGTGAAAGCACCATTCTCCATGTAACTTTCGAGCTTGGTCATGTTGACGCCATTGGTGGCGAAGCCGCCCATGGCCTTGTAGAGAGCCGCCGGCAGGTTTCGGACCCGAAAGACGAAGCTGGTGACGCAGCGCACGCCGGCCGGCGGGAGCGGCGGATTAGCGACCGCGGTCATCACCAGGAAGCGAGTGGTGTTGTGGACTTCGTCCTCGACGTTTTCGAGGAGGATATTCAGGCCATAGAGCTTGGCCGCCAGCCGCGGGGCGATCGCGGCGCGATGAGGATCGGGGTGCTCTGCCAGGGTTTTGGCGGCTCCGGCCGTGTCGCTCGCCGCCTCGGTGCGCACGCGGAGCCGCCGCAGCGTATTGCGGCACTGACTCAGGGCGATGGGCATGCTGCTCACCGTTTTCACATCCTGCAAGGGCACGCCGGGATTCGCCATCAGGTGGAAGCGGATCGGTTTGAACCGCTCACCGATGATTTTCAGCCCGGACGCCGGCAGCAAATGGTGTACGTCGGCCACGCGGCCGGCGATGGAGTTCTCGACCGGAATCATTCCCAGGTCGCAAGCGCCGGTCTTCACCGCCTCGAAGACGTCCTCGAATTCCGCGTAGGCTGCCGGTGCGTAGTCTGGAAAATAGGTTCGACAAGCCTCATCGCTGTTCGCACCCGGTTCGCCCTGGAAGGCGATTTTTAGCGTGTTTGACATCCGCGCATTCTAGCGGATCCTCAGGACACGCCCACGGCAGGCGCGCTGCACCCTCAAGCCTTGATCGGCGCCATTGCGCCTGCGAGCCTCAACCGAAAGTCGTAGTCGACCGTAAAAAACGGCGTTTCCACGCGCTCGCCGTAGGGACCGACTCCCGCAGGGTGCCGGTCGAATTGAGCCACGAGCGACTCCTTCATCCCGAACACGGCATCGGAATCCAGGTATTGGCTCCCGGCAACGAACAGGTGGGTGGTCGCCGGCAAGTGTCCGGGCGCCGAGACGATCATGTGTATATGGCCCGGGCGATACGGATGGCGCGCCATCTTGCGCAGCATGCGTCCAACGGGCCCATCGGTCGGAACAGGATAGAACGTTGGCCTGATCGAGCGAAACCAGTAACGCCCTTCGGCGTCGGTGCGGATGCGGCCGCGCGCCTTCATTCCCGCCTCCCCGGGGATCTGCATGTCATAGTTGCCTTCGCCGTCGCCTGACCAGATGTCGAGCAGCGCATTCTCGAGCGGCCGGCCATCCTCGCTGAGCACGCGTCCTGAATAAAATGCCGGTTCGCCCTTCACTCCTTCGGCAAGATTACTGCCGCGCGGCAGATCGGGCGCGCCCTCCCAGTAGAAGGGACCCAGCACGGTCGATTCGACGCTGCCCTTGTCCGCGGGATGGTTCAGAGTGATGACGAGCACCGACACACCCAGCGTGTCCGATAGAAGGATGAACTCCTGACGCTTGTCCGTGCACGTCTGGCCGACGTCGGTGAGAAATTGAATGGCCGTGAGCCATTCGGACTCGGTCAGCTTCACCTCCCGAACGAAGTCGTGAAGATGAGTGATCAGCGACGTCATGATGCGCTTGAATCGCGGGTCGTCGCTCTCGCAGAGGCGCCCGATCACAGCCGCAGTTATGCCCTTCTCATCGAACTCGCGCATGGTGCTCCCGCGCTTTCGGAAATGCGCCTGAGGCGGCTCGCTTAGCGGTAGGTATTGTTCGAGGTGTGGTCCCCCGCCATCCAGCGCTTGAGCTCGGCGTGCGCATCCGCGCGCCGAGCTCGGTTGATTTGCTCCACCTTGGGACTATCGAGCGTGAATTCCAGGATCAGCCCGTTGGGATCGTTCACGTAGACCGAGCGGCAGTAGCCGTGTTCCAGGACGTAGGTGTCCGGCGGCTTGATGCCCGCGGCGGCAATGCGCTTCTCGAGGGCCGCCTGAGTCTCCGCGGTCGCCGCCAGCGCGATGTGATGAAACGGCGACGCCGGCATCTTTGGCCCGAATTCCTCCTGGTCCGCGGGGTTCTCGAACTGAAAGAAGGCGAGGGCGCCGCCGTCGGCCATGCCGAAGAAGGTGTGACAATATGTGCGCACCTTGCCGAATAGCTCATCGGACTCGCACCAGGTTGCGACGAGGGGCATGCCGATGATGTCCTCGTAGAACTGGCGCGTCTTCTCTTGATCGCGCGTGACGTAGGCGTTGTGATGTAGCCGGAGCGGTAAGTGTTGTGACTGAGCCATGGCGCAGTTCCCCATTAGAACTTGAAGGTGTAGTCGACCCCGTAGCGGCGCGGTGGGGCTCTCCAGAGGAAGCCGCCCGGGGAGAATTCGGCATTATACAGTTTGTTGGTCAGATTCTTCGACCAGGCGGTCAGCGTCCACCGGTCACCCTCGAGTCCGGCGCGCAGGTTGATCAGGCTGACCGGATCGCGCGAGGTGACGTTGTACGGGTCCCACCAGGTACGGCCGATTTCCTGATAGTCCAGGCGCAGCGTGCCGTTGAGCCCTCCGCTAAGCGGCTGGTGATACTGGAAGCCGGCGTTGACCGTGTTCTTCGTGAGCAGCGGCGGCTTGTTGCCCACGACCGTCGGATCTTCCATGTGGGTGATCTTGCCGTCCGTGTAGCCGAAGCTCGCGTATAGATCGAGCCGGTCGGTCGCCTTCGCCGTCAACTCGAGCTCGGCGCCCTTGTAGGTGGCGTCGAGATTGCCGAGGTTCTGGGTCGAGGTCGTCGCGTCGAAGTAGAAGAAGTAGCCGTTGCGGGAACGGGTGTGGTAGAGCGCCAGATTCGCGCTCAAGCGGCGGTCGAGGAACTGGCTCTTGGCGCCCACTTCATAGGTGTCAGCCACCTCGGCCTCGAACAGATCATGAACGCCCAGGTGGCCGCTCGCTTGCGCGATCGCACCCACACCGGTCTGGTTGAAACCGCCGCTGCGAAACCCGCGGCTCCAGCCGCCGTAGAAGGTCAGGTTGTCAGTCGGTATATAGCGCAGCGTGACCTTGGGCTGTGCCTCGCTGAAGGTGTGCTTGCGCACCTCCCCCGTGACGGCCGGAATATGCTCCCCTTGCAGGAACGCCTGGGGGGTGTCGGTGGTGTTCTGCCGCTCATCCCTGTCGTAGCGGATCGCCGCGTCGAGCTCGAACTGCTTGCTGAACTCATAGGTCGCATCGCCAAACGCCGCCCAGGCGTTGTTACTTTGCGAGTCGGAGAGGAACGTCACGTTGGTGTTGGTCGCGAACGGATTGGCCGGATCGACCAGCGGGTTCTCATAGACTCGCGGGACGCCCGCCCCGCGGTCCACCAGGTTGTCGGTGGAGATGAAGCGCTGCGTGTGGACGTAGTATGCCCCCGCGATCCAAGAGAAGCCGCCGATTTTCTCCGAGGTGAAGCGCAGCTCCTGACTGTACGTTTTCACGTCGATGAATTGGCTCTGGCTCTCGTCGAGCGGTCCACCCAGGGCGGCGGGGATACCGGCGAAGAAGACGTTGTAGGCGATGGAGTTCTTGATGGGCCGGAAGTCGTAGGCATCTCCGGTATCGATTTCCTTGGTGTGGTTGTAGTCCGAGACTGATGTAAACGTTCCGTATCCGGGACTAAAATCCAGCTTGAGCGCGGTATCCGTGACATCGCGGTTGTCCTCCCCCAGGTTGTTGGTCTGGATCGGGCTGGTGATGTTGTTCGCGTTCGGCGCCGTGCTGAAAGTACTGAAGGGGTTCGCCTCATTGTCGCGTGGAATGATGTAGTAGTACGCGGTCGTCTCGACCCGATCGCGGAACACCCGCAGGTCCGCGGACCATTGATCCGAGGGTTTCCACAATAGGCGCAGCCGTCCGGAGTAATCCCGATACGGATCGGCCTTGTGGTCGAGATAGGTGTTCTGCAGAAAGCCGTCGGTGTTATAGAAATTGACCGAGGCGCGATACTTCAGGGTCCCGGCCGCGTCGATGGGGCCGCTGACGGCCATCTGGGCCTTCTCGGACACGCCATTGCCCACGCCGACTCTGCCGCTGCCTTCAAAATGATCGGAAGGGTCCACGGTGCGAATGATGATCGCACCGCCGATGGCATCGCGGCCATACAAGGCGCCTTGAGGACCCTTCAGCACCTCGATCTGCTGGATATCGGCTAGCTCTTGATCGAACTCATAGGGGTTGGTCTCGAGCACGCCATCGACCAGCACGGCGACCGAAGACTCGCTGTTGCGCGCCTGCGAGATGCCGCGGACAGTGATGAAGGAATTGCCGACATTTTGCACCTCGACCAGGGTCATGTTCGGCACCAACGCAACGAAGTCGCGAGGAGATTCAATTCCCGCCGACTGAATCTTCTGAGCCGTGAACACATCCACCGTGATCGGCACGCTTTGGAATGTTTCATCGCGTTTGCGCGCCGTCACGATGATTTCCTGTATGTCGCCGGCCGGAGCAGACGCTGCCGTCTGCGCTCGAGTCGGCATTGCCGCGAGCAATGCCATCATTGCCGCGAGCACGGCCGTCGTTGTCGCCGATGCGGCGATCCATCTCCCCCGTGAAATATTCATTTTTTTCACTCCCGTTGTCGATCATCGGAAACCCTTTGCCTCAGGCGCCCACCATCTCCTTCTCGCCGTGCATGGCCGGCCACTTCTCGCCCCGTGCAAGCGCTTCACGTATTGACTGTCCGTGTTCGTTGAGGAGCGGGGCCGCGCGCACCGAGCTGCCGCGCATGCCGCCGAATTGCAGCGGTGGCCGCACCGATCGAATACCGCCATGCGCGCCGGCGACCGGGACAATGAGTCCCAGGTGCTCGACTTGCGGATCATGGGTTACTTCGTCGATGGTGTTGATCGGCGCGTACGGAACGTCGTGGCGCCCCAGTTCTTCGACCCAATGCGCCAAGGCCTGCCGCGAGAATCGCCGATCGAGTTCGGTGTTGAGCGATTCGTAGTGGGTGATGCGCGCCTGACGGGTGCAAAATCGCGCGTCGGACTTGAGTTCCGGAGCGCCGAGCGCGCTCACGAGTCCGTCCCAAAATTTGTCGAGCGAGGAGAGGTGAATGGCGATGAGCCGCCGGTCGGAGGTGCGCAGAATATAGGCTTGCGCGAGCCGCGGGCGATCGCTCGAGGTGGGCGTGGTACCGAGCGCGAAATATGCGGCGAAGGGTTCAACCGCAAAATGCGCCATCGCCTCGAGCATCGACACCTCGACAAGACACCCCTGGGCGGTGCGGCCGCGCTGTACCAGGGCGCCGAGCACGCCGTACGCCGCATAAATACCGGTGATCGCATCGGCGAGCGCCGGACCCAGGAAGCGGGGACGGTCCGAATCGACGACCACGCTCAGGAAGCCGCTGAGGGCCTGTGCGACCGAGTCGTAACTTGGCCGATCCGCGTACGGGCCGCTCGAGCCGAAGCCGCTGATCGACGTGTAGATCAACCGCGGATTGATCGCGCACAGCCGCTCCGGTCCTGCGCCGAGGCGCATCGCGGTACCGGGCCTGAAGTTTTGGATGAAGACGTCGGCCTGGCGCACCAACTCATCGAACACGTCGCGGTCGGCGGGTTGTTTCAGATCGAAAGCGATGCTGCGCTTGTTGCGGTTGTAAGCTTGAAAGTGCGGCGAGTAATGATCGCCTTGATAGCTGCGGTAGGGATCGCCCTCGGGACTTTCAACCTTGATCACGTCCGCCCCGAGATCAGCGAGCATCATCCCGGCACAGGGTCCCGTGATGAAAGTGCCCTGCTCGACGACCCGGATGCCGTCCAATACTCCGCCCATTTGAAATAAGCCTTGTGAATTATTCATGGCTCGGCCGAAAATCATCCGGCGCACCGCCGTCGTAATCGATCGCCTCGGCGGCCGCGTGCGACATCACGAATCCGATGGGGCGGCGTTGCTCCTCGAGCAAGTGCGCGATGAGCCCCGCGGTTCGCGCCAATATGGGCACGCCCTTGAGCGCGGCCAGCGGATACCCTGCATCGAGAAGGACCGCGGGAATGGCGCCCGACACGTTCAGCGCGAGGGGCTTGCCAAGAAGATCGGGCAGCAGTCCCTCGACCTGGCGCGCGATCTCCATGTGCGGACCGACGCTGCCGGCTTCCTTCGCGACTTCGAACAGCCGCTGAGCTCGTGGGTCGAATTCCTTGTGCAGGGGATGCCCATATCCGGGGATTGAACGGCGGCCGGCACGGTATTCGAGCACCACCGTCTTTGCAGCTTGCGCGGCTGCTTCGCCAGCCTCAATGCGCGCGGCAATCGCGGCGAAAAGCTGACCAGCTGCTTCGGATGAACCCAAGACAACGGAACCGCAGCCGAGAATTCCCGCAGCCACGGCTCCCTGCAGCGCTTCCGGTGCCGCTGCGAGCGTCATCCGTGCGGCCTGCACGCTGGGAACGAGACCGTGCTCCGCGATGGCGACCAGGGTTGCGTCGAGAACGCGTCTCTGAGTCGCCGTGGGCAGCGTGCCGGTGAGCAGCAGCCAGAAGTGTTGCGTCAAGCCGATGCACCCGATCAAGTCGCGGGTGAGATCCCTGCCGCGAACGAGGATGGTCGCTTCATTCGACGTTGAAATCGCCGTGCTGCTGTGAACTTGCGGCCCAATTTTCACGGGAGGGTGGTCCCCATTGGTTGTCCGTCATGGAATTTCGTATAGCGAAACCACGTTCGTATAACGAATATGCTGGACCGGAAGTCATGATCCGTCAAGCAGGCGGACAAAACGCTGCCCTTATTTCGCATATCGAAATAAACTAGCGCCCATGGCCAAGAGCAAAACGGTGCAGCGGCGCCGCGAGGCAATGGGCGGACTCGCAAAAGGGCTGGGTGTCATCCGCGCGTTCACGCGTGATCGCGCGGCGTTGAGCCTGAGCGATATTGCCGGCATTACGGCGATGCCGGCGGCAACCGCGCGGCGATGCCTGCTGACGCTCGAGGAGCTGGGGTACGTCACGCGAAACGGCCGCCAATTCCTCCTGCGCCCGAAGGTGTTGGAGCTCGGCGCCGCATACCTTGAATCGATGAACATCGAGGTGCTTACCAAGACGCACCTCGAGGAACTCGCCCGCAACACGGGCGACTCGGCCGCCTTGTGCGTCCTCGACGGCACTGAGATCGTGTATGTCGCCCGAGCGTCCATACGCACGCTGGTGCGCCTGGAGGCGCATGTCGGCAGCCGATTTGCCGCCCATGCGACCTCGACCGGCCGAGTGCTGCTCGCGGGTTTGAACGCGGAGCGCCTGCGGCGTTATTTCGATACGGCAAAGTTGGAAGCGCTGACGGATCGAACGGTGACGGATCCCGCCAAGCTGCGGCAGTTGATCGAAGATTGCCGGCGCACCGGATACTCCGCCGTGGAGGATGAGTTGGCCTATGGCGTCGTGGCACTCGCAGTGCCGGTGTTCGATCAATATGGCCGCGTAGTCGCGGCCCTCAACAGTTCAAGTCATTCGCGGCGAATTGCGAAAAGCAAACTGATTCGCGAGCGATTCACCATGCTCCAATACGTGAGCCGCCAGATCTCCGCGGACCTTGCCAGCGTTCCAGGTCTGTCGCTCAGCGCCGGCGGGTGATGCCGGCCACGAAGCGCCGCTTGTGGCGCCCCGCCATCAAGGAAGGCGGCGTGAAACCACGAAGGTCTCGTCGTTGAACCACAAGCCGCCATGATGCTGCAGCACCTGCTGCGTGGCTTCGAGGTATGCGCCCGCGGTCACAACCGCATCGAGCCGCTCGTCCTCGATTTGATTCACGTAGATTGCGGCATTCCAGGCCGCGAACAAGGTCGACGTGCCGATGCGATCGCCGATCTCGGAAGGTAACGTGTGCATTTCGTAGCGAAAGATGCTCTTCTCGTCGGGCATCGCGGCAAATTGATAATCACGCACATCGCGGCCCAACTCCAGTTTCAGGGCGGCGATCAAATGGTGACGATTGACTTGAAACGGATTCTCTCCTGGCCACAGTTTCTGCACGATTTCCAGCCCCGGATCGTGGCCATAGGATTGAATCGCCAGGAGTCGGCCACCCGGCGCGAGGCTTCGAACGAGCGGAGCGAGCACCTTTTCGGCCTTGAACTTTGCGGACATTTTCGCCCGCCATGGCTGCGACGCCAGGATCAGGTCGTAACTTTCGAATACTCGGCCGGGTTTTGGAATCACTGAATCGAGCAGGAATTTGTGATCGTCGCGATAGATCACAAGGACCGAAGGGCGGACGCAGGTCGGATTGCCGGTCTTGGGGCTGGGAGTGGTTTGCCAACCATGAGCGAGCGTCGGACCCAATTCCTCGATCTGCTCGGCATACTCGTGTGCCGAGCCGCCGGACAAACGCACTTCCTGCCAATTGAGCGAGGCCGCCGCGTGCAAGTCGCGCAACATCAGGCGCGGCGCCTCCGCATAGGTCAAATTGGTCACGACGAACACGGTGCCGGGATGCTCGAGCAATCGATCGGGCAGCTTTTCGAGCCCCAGGCGCACATCCTCCAAGCTGATTTCCTTGGCAACCACCAGCATGGGCACAATGGGGAACTGATGGTGCACGCTGCGCATCAATTTGACGAGCACGGTGCCGTCGCCCATGCCGGCATCGAACAGGCGGATGGCGGGCGGGGTCGGCCTGATGTGCTTGAATTCCTCCGCAGCGCGCCGGGAGATGGCGGATTTCTCATTGCATGTGTTGACGAACGCGAGATATTTCTGGCGGTTGTCGTAGAACCTGAACGGCGTCGTGCCCGGCACCGTTCCCGACGTTGTCTCCGGCGTTCTCTCCGGATTTGACGCGCCGTCAGGCGATGGGGCAGGCTGAGGGGCGGAAGTCATTGCGAGAACCTAGAGCCATAGGCGCTCGGAAGCGATGCGAGCGCCCTGAACCAACGATCCGAGCTTCAAGTACACGATGTCGGGCTCCACCGGACCGAATCCGGCAAAGGTTCCGAAACCGCAGTCGGTGCCCGCGATGACTCGATCCCGCCCGACGATGCCGGCGTACTTTTCAAGCCGCTCCGCAACCAGCAGAGGATGCTCGATGTAGTTGGTGGTGGTGGCGAGGACGCCCGGAATCAGAATCTTGTCGTCCGGTATCTTCGCGTCCCGGAACACGACCCACTCGTGAGCGTGCCGCGGATTGGCGGCCTCGAACAGGAGGCCCTGCGGCTTGGCTTTGAGCACGATCGGCAGCAGGCGCTCCATCGGCACGTCGTGATGATGCGGCCCTTCGTAGTTCCCCCAGCACACGTGCATGCGGACGCGGTCGGCCGGCACGTTCCGCAGCGCATGGTTCAGCACCTCGATGTGCTGCGCCGCCAGCGAGTCGAACTCCTCGAGCGACCGGTTTCGGTACATCGTGTGCCGCCCCATCGCGAGATCCGGAGCGTCGATCTGGAGGACGATTCCGGCCGCGACAATCGCCTCGTACTCGGAGCGCAGCGCTTCCGCCAGCGCCGCCAGATATTCATCCTGCGTGCGGTAGTAATCGTTCGGTTGAAACAGCGCGATGACCCCGGGGGAGGCCGCGTTCATGAACGCTTCGCCCGGTGGTGTGGCCGCGGCGGCGGCCCGCAGATTCTGAAGGTCGCTCTGAAGCGGTTTTTCATTCGTCAGCCGGACCGCCCCGACGCAACGCGGTCGGCGGTACTTGGCCGTGGAACCCCGCTCAGCGAGTTTAGCCAGAAGGCCCGGAAACTCGACCAAATCTTGACCGGGCTCGCGAGGTGTATCGCCGGCAAAGCCGGAGAAGCGCTTGGCAATATAAGTCGCATAGCTGATCTTGCTCATCTCTCCGTCGCTGACGACGTCGATTCCGACAGCAACCTGCCGCCGCACCGCCTCGGCGACCGCCGCCTCGATGACGGGCGCGCCCATGGCGGGATCCACGGCGTCGTCCCGCTCACGGGCGAAGAGGACATCCGTCACCGCTTTGCTTCGGGGGAGGCTCCCGACATGCGTCGTGAGGATACGATCCGTGCTGTGGCGCATTGCAGCCTGGTGTTAGTTGTTATGAAGCGTTCCCGTGGGCACTTTTCGCATGCTCGCGCTCGAGTTGCGCGCGCACGATCTGGGCCCCGGCCACCATGGCCTGCAGCTTGCCGAACGCGACGTCGCGGGGCAGGTACTTCATCCCGCAATCGGGGGCGACGAGGAGGTCGGCCGCATCGACGTACGGCAGTGCGCGGCGGATCCGCGTTGCGATCAGCTCCGGCGACTCGACCTCGTGACTGGACAAATCGAGGACACCGAGAATGATTTTCTTGCCGCGCAGACCGGTCAGGGCCGCGCAATCGAGATTCGACTGCGCCGTTTCAACGGATACCTGGCGGCAGGCGCATTCGGCGAGTTCCGGGAGAAACGAGTATCCCGACGGCCGCGAGTGAATGATGGCCGCGTACCCGAAACAAATGTGGACCGCCGTCGTGCCGGTGATCCCCTCGAGTGCACGGTTGAGCGCGTCGAGACCAAACTGGCGCGCTTCTTCCGGTCGGGCCTGCATGTAGGGCTCGTCAATCTGAACGACGTCGGCCCCCGCACTGAAAAGATCACGGATCTCGGCGTTGACGGCCGCCGCGTAATCCATGGCGGCGAGCTGGCGGCTGCCGCCGTAATAGTCGATCTGTGCCTGCTGCGCCATCGTGAACGGACCGGGGACCGTCACCTTGACGCGGCGGCGTGTATGACGCCGGAGAAATTCGAGATCGACGACTTCCACGGCGCGGCGTCGCCGGATCGGGCCGATGACTCGAGGGACCGGATTGGGGTGGCCGCTGCGGTCCAGCGCCGTTCCCGGATTGTCGAGGTCGACGCCGTCGAGCGCGGTGGCGAAACGATTCGAGTAACTTTCGCGGCGGATTTCTCCGTCGGTGATGATATCGAGGCCCGCGTCTTCCTGCGCTTTGATCGCCATGATCGTGGCGTCTTCCTGGGCTTCTGCCAGGTATGGCTCCGGCACTCGCCATAACTCACGAGCCCGGACGCGCGGCGGAAATCGCGCAGCCAGACGTTGACGATCGATCAGCCACTCCGGCTGCGGATAGCTTCCCACGAGTGTAGTCGGAAAGAGCATGGCGACCCCCTGCCAGCCGCGGTATTTCGTATATCGAAATATAAGTCGATATGCGAAACATACTGGACCCGTATCCGGGACTCGTCAAGGGCGCAACCTTGACTGCCCGGATCGCGGCACGTAGCCTGATAGCGAAAATATTTTCGCTATTCGAAGGCGCCGATCGTGACGACCACCAGTGCGAATCTGCCGCCCATCGGCGGCGTCCAGCGGGATGTCGATCGATACTTTTCAACCGATGGCGCGCGCCTTCGTTATCGCGACGAGGGGAGTGGGCCGCCGGTACTCATGGTGCATGGCTGGACGTTCGATCTGGAGATGTGGGAGCCGCAGATCCCCGCGCTTCGCGATGGCTTCCGCCTGGTTCGTTTCGATCGAAGAGGCTTCGGGCTGTCGTCCGGACGTCCGTCGGTCGTGCAGGACATCGCGGACGTCGGTTCGCTGTGCGAGCACCTCGCGATCGGACGCGTCGCGCTCATCGGAATGTCGCAGGGAGCGCGCGCGGCGATCGGGTTCGCACTGGCCGTGCCGGCAAGAATCTCGTGCCTGATTCTGGACGGACCACCCGACTATGGTCGCGAGCCCCTGCCTGCGGACGACGACGTGCCGCTGAGCGACTACCGCGCAGTCGTGCGGGCGCGCGGCATGACCGCGTTTCGCCGGGAATGGGCCGCGCATCCGCTCTTGTGCTTGAGAACGCGCGATCCGCGCATGCGCGAAATTCTCGACGCCATGCTCACGCGCTATCCCGGGAACGACCTTGTGGAACCCGTCGTGAGCAGCGGTGCTCCTGCCGGGTCAGAGCCGATTGGCTCGATCAGCGCGCCGGTACTCGTCCTCACAGGGGAGGAAGATCTGGCGAGCCGCACGCAAGCGGCGGATAGCCTCGCCGAGCAATTGACCCACGCCGAGCGTGCCGTGATCCCTGCTGCGGGGCACCTGCCCAATCTCGACAATCCGAAGGTTTACAACGCCGTCATACGCGCGTTTCTCGAACGATTTGCGGTCCCATTTCGCTAGTCAGGAGCAACATTTCATGCCAAACATTCTCGTCTTGTATTACAGCAGTTATGGACACATCGAAATCATGGCGCGCGCCCAGGCCGAAGGCGTGGCCCGTATCCCGAACGTCCAAGTCCTCGTCAAGCGTGTGCCGGAAACCGTACCGTCTGAAGTCGCCAAGAGCAGCGGGTTCAAGCTCGACCAAGCCGCATCCATTGCCAATCCGGATGAACTCGACCAGTACGATGCAATCATTTTCGGCACCCCGACGCGATTCGGGAACATGGCCGGACAGATGCGGACCTTCCTGGACCAGACCGGGGGACTGTGGGGGCGCGGCGCACTGGTCGGCAAGGTCGGCAGTGTGTTCTGCAGCACGGCCAGTCAACACGGAGGGCAGGAAACGACCTTGACCTCTTTTCATTCGACGCTGCTGCATCACGGAATGATCATCGTCGGGCTGCCGTACACGTTCAAGGCACTGACGACCCTTCGTGAAGTCACCGGCGGCACTCCGTATGGGGCGAGCTGTGTCACCGGTGTCGGCGACGAACTGCGCATGCCGTCGGACTTGGAGCTTGAAATGTGCAGGTTCCAAGGCGAGCACGTGAGCCGCATTGCCAGCCGTCTCGGATCCGCACGGGCCGCTTGACGAACGGACTGGGCGGTTACCGGTTCATTCCGCATTCCGATCGACGCCGAGTTCGTGCAGGATTGCAACGCGCAGTTCCTGTACTTCGGGGCTGGTCAGCTTGCGCGGATGCTTGAGGTCCACATTGAACGTCGCTTGAATTCTCGTGGGCCTCGGCGACAGCACCATGATCCGATCAGCCAGGTGAATGGCCTCCTCCACATCATGGGTAATCAACATGACCGTGTGACGCTCCTCCTGCAGGATACGCAGCAGTTCATTGCGCATGCGCAGGTTCGTCAATGCATCCAGCGCCGAGAACGGCTCATCCATGTACAGAATCTCGGGCTTCACCGCGAACGCCCGGGCCAGCTCGGCCCGTTTGAGCATCCCGCCTGAGAGCTCGTGGGGATAACTGCCTTCAAAGCCCTTCAATCCCACCATGGCCGCATAGTGATCGGCCACCCCCTTCTTGTCGGCCTCGGGGTGATCATTCAGTCCGAACATCAGATTCTGCTGAACGGTGAGCCAGGGGAAGATCGAACCCTGCTGCGAAATGAGAATGCCCGTAGGCTTAGGTTCAGCGCGCGGCGCTCCATCAATGAGGATCGAACCCGAATCCGGTTGTTCGAACCCTACGATCATGTTCATCAACGTCGTTTTTCCGCATCCCGAGGGACCCACGATGGCGACGAATTCGCCGTCCCTCACGGCGAGGCTGACGTCTTCGACGACCTGCAGTGTCCCGCCATTCAACCCAAATCCCTTGCGGATGTCGTTCACCTCGATCTTAGCGCGCATAGCGCCACCTGACCGATTTCAGTCCCTCGAGCAATCGCATCACGCCATCCAGCAACAGCCCAATCAATCCGATGATGATCATTCCGGCGATCACGAGATCGTATCGATTGCCGGCGTTGCGGGAATCGATGATGAGATATCCAAGTCCCGAGCGCAGGGCAATCATTTCCGCGGCGACCACCACCAGCCACGCCACACCCAGCCCGATCCGCATGCCGACGATGATCTGCGGCAGCACCGCGGGAATCACCACTTGACGAAACAGCGTGTAGCGCGAAACGCCGAAATTCTGCGCGGCGCGCAGATAACGGCGCTCGATGGTGTGCACGCCGGCCGTCGTTTGAACGATCATCGGAAATACCGACGAAATGAAGATGAGATAGATCGGCGAGGCATTGCCGACGCCGAACCACAGGATGGCAATCGGAATCCACGCGATCGGCGAGATGGGCCGCAATATCTGAAACAGCGGATTGAGCGTCGAGAATGCCCCCCTGACCCAACCCAGCCACAGGCCCAACGGCACCGCGACCAGCACCGCCAGCGAAAAACCAACGCCGACACGCATCAATGAAGCACCGATGTGTGTCCACAGGGTGCCATCTTTGATGAGTTCGACGGTGCCGGTCACCACCTGCCAGGGCGTGGGAAAAATAACGCTGCGGGTTTCAACGACGATCAACCACCACGCCGCCAGCACAACTGCGATGACGGTGATCGCCGGCAGGCTTTCTTTGACTCTGTTCATTTTTTACGCCACGACCCTGAAAATCCTTCGTGTTCTCCACACGAGCCGCCGCCAGGGAGTATCCGGTTGCGCATCCACGACCACGGTCATTTGACCGCTCGCATGCGCCGTGCAGGCAAATTGATAGCTGCTGGCCATTTCGAACGGCAAACGGAAGCTTTGACCCGGCATCATCAGAGTCGGGCCGAATATCTGCGGCACATCATCCAGGTTCTTCAGCAGCAATACGTTCCTGATGCCGAGCGTCAGATAAATCCGGGATGGCAGAATCTCCACCTTGTTGCCCGACATGCGCCGAGCCCAGGTCCCCTTGGGGATTTCGAAGGTTTCTTCCCGCGAAGCAAAGGTGATCGGGGAGAACGCCGCCCAAGCGACCGCAGCCAACGCGGCGACGGCGACGACACCTGAGCTTGGACGTTTGTGAAACGGGCGCACGATCGACTCGCTCAATTCAACAACATGGAAATATCATGCACGTAGTCATCCGCCTTGTGCCCGAAGGGCATCAACGCCCGCAGCTTTCCTTCACGAGTGATGAGATAGACAAACGAAGAGTGCGCTATGGCGTAATCCTTTGCGGTGCCGAGTTTCTCGGCCGTGACGCCGTAGCTCTTGCACACCTCCGCCATTTGTCGGGCGGTGCCTGTGCCGCCCACGAAGCTGGGATCGAAGGAAGCCAGAAATTGCTTCAACCGTTCGGCGCTGTCGCGCTCGGGATCAACCGTAAGATAGATGACCTGCACCTGCGATCCCAACGCTCCCAGCTGGCGATGCGCCAGCGCAAGAACCGCGAGAGTGACCGGACAGACATTGGGACAGCGCGTGTAACCAAACCCCAGAACCACTACCTTGCCGCGATAACGGCGCAGAGTGAGGGCCGTACCGTCGGAGCCGAGAACGGAAAAATCCGGCGCCTCGCGTGCCGGATTGAAAACACCGGCTTTGAGCGCCTCGACTTCGGCGGCAGGCGCCGTCATGGTCAACAGCATGCAAGCCAATAGGGGCACTAGGCGGGTCGCGTATCTCACGACGGTTCACAAGGAGATGGCGGCGGCACGTGCGTTCTTCGCGAAGGTCTCATCCACGTAGGTCTCGTAGGCAATGGGGTGCTTGATGGTGCCTGCAGCCATCGATAGCTGCATGAGGTCTTCGAACTCGGCGCGGATCATGCGCAGATCGCCGTAAGTCACCCGATCCGTGGGATTCTCCATCACGAACTGAATGATCTTCGGATCTTGATTGAAAAATTCCCGGCCCGCGGCAATGGCGACGGCCTTGTTGCGGTTCTCCTGCTGTTGATCGAGCCATACTCCGGCGCCCAGTACTTGATTGACGAGGTCCTGAACCATGGCCGGATTTTCCTGGATCAACTCCTCACGCGCCGTCAGCACGCAGCAGATGTAGTTGCGCCACTCGTCCCGGGTCATGCGCAGCGGACGCGCGTAACCGGCTCGCTGTGCGGCTGCGCCGAAGGGTTCACCCGTGCAGTAGGCATCGACGGCGTTCGCATAAAGCGCCGCCGGCATATCGGGGGGTGCCATCTCGACGATCTGGATGTCGCCGGGAGTCATGTTCTCCCGGGTCAACATCTTTCTCAAGAACAGAAAGTCCACGGCGAAGCGGCTGGGAATCGCGACCAGCTTACCCGTGAGTTGCTTGAAGGTTTGGTACGGCGAATCGCTCCGGACCATGATGACGGCGCCGGAGCGATGCCCGAGCGACACGATTTTTACAGGTAGCTTTTTGTCCGCCAGGTCCATGACCAGCGGCGCAAGCATGTAGGCCGCCTGGATGCGGCCCGCCATCAAGGATTCCTTGATCTCGGGCCAGCCGTTGTACTTGCTGTAGCGGTATTCGAATCGTGGCTGGCCCGTGACAAGGGTGCCGTTGGTTCGGACTTTCGAAGCGCACGCCACCGGAAGCGTGAGATTGCAGGTCACCGGCAGTCCGCCCACCACCAATGGCTCGCCCTTGGCGGCTCCGCTCGATCCATTCCCGCAGGAAAGCGTGCTGAAGGGTAAAGCGGCTGTTATCAGCCCTTGCAATACTTGTCTGCGGTTTAAGGAGTGCTGAACCACGGGTATCATCAGTTGCGAAGACGCAACATCATAGGCAGCGCATCCTGGCAGAAACAATCGGGAGCCGATAGATTTTCGCTATCGCGATTGCGCGGCCTCGATCGTGGGCCGAATGACTAACCGCTCCGCGTTTGCAGGAATTCCTCGTGAGTCGGCAGGTGAGCCACCATGCCGGCAATCGCCGCCTTGGCGGTGGTCAACGCGGCCGCGATTTCCGCGTAGTCCACATTCTCCACATGTCGGCAGTAAACGCTCGGACTGATGCCCATGCCCTCGAATACGGATTGCCAGCTGGAGCCGCGAAACAACTCATCGACCCCTTCGCGCAGCGCACCGTGGCCTTTGAACAGCTCGATTCGCTCATGCAAGGAATCGGGCAGCCTTATGTTCTTGCACCACTGCCAGAATGGCGAATCGTCCCGGGCGGTGGCGCTGTAGTGCAGGACAATGAAATCACGAATCTCCTCGTAGTCCGCCACCATGCGGCGGTTGTATTCCCGAATCAGCGCGGCGTCGCAGTCGCGGTCCGGAAAGTAGCGCAGGAAAAAATCCATCCCACGGGCAATCATGTGTATGGACGTCGCCTCCAACGGCTCGACGAAACCGGAGGCAAGGCCGATCGAAAGGCAATTGTGCTTCCACAATTCTCTGCGGTGTCCGGTGGTAAACGGAATGATTCGGGGATCGTCGAGCGCAGCCCCTCCCAGGCTGCGCATCAGCGTCGACTTCGCAGCGGCGTCGCTGCAGAATCCGCTCGAGTACACATAGCCCTGGCCCATGCGATGTTGCAAGGGTATCTGCCAGCTCCATCCCGCCGGCTGCGCCGTGGCGCGCGTGAAGGGAAGCAGCGGCTTTTGGCCGGCCGTCTTGGTGACGATGGCGCGGTCGCAGGGCAAATAATTCGACCAATCCACGGAACCGACACCCAGCGCCTGGCCGATCAAAAGCCCCTTGAAACCCGTGCAGTCGATGAAGAAGTCACCTTGAATTTCCCGGCCATCGGCAAGCGCGACGCTTCGGATGAAACCGTCGTCCCGCTGCTTCACCCGTATCACTTTGCCTTCGACGCGCTCGAGGCCGCGCGCCTCGGCATAGCTGCGCAGATGGCGGGACACCAACAGTGCATCGACATGCAGCGCATAGTTCGCGCCGCCAATGGGGGTGTTGCGCGCCTCGGCCGGCGGGAAGAAGCGGCCATTTTCAGCCATGACATTGCATGGCGAAAAATCCAGCAGCGAAGACGTATCGCCGTGGGCTCGCGCCTTGAGCCAGCATTGATAGAAATCATGATTTCCAATCGATCGGCCGATGACGCCGAAGGGATGGAAGTATTTCTCGTTGCGCTGATGCCAGCCGACAAATTGGATGCCCAGCTTGTAGGTTGCTTCGGTGGCGCGAATGAACTCCTGTTCATGGATGCCGAGCCGCTGAATCAGCCCGACGAACGGCGGTACCGTGGATTCGCCGACCGCAATTGTCCCAATCTCTTCGGATTCGATCAGCTGGATCCGGCACAGCTCGCGTTTGAAATGATGGCAAAGCATGGACGCCGCCAGCCACCCCGAAGTGCCGCCGCCGACGATGACGATTTTGGATATGGGCCGCATTACCAGTTCCGATTCTCCAGCAGCACACCGGGGGTGTCCTGGCAGCGAGCCGTATTATAGTTCCAGAAGGCCGAGCTGCTCGCCTGAATAGTGCGACGCAACACATCGATCGCCTTATGTCGTGGGAAACTGACCCGCCACGCCAGTATCAGCGTGCGCTTGGGCGCCGGGCTCGCGAAGGGGCGCGTTACCAAAAGGTCGGACGCGTACAGCGGCGCCTCCGCGGCGGTTTGCGGCAGAATCGTCAGCCCCAACTTCGACGCCACCATGTGACGCAGAGCCTCCAGCGTGCTCCCGCGGGTGAACTTGCGCGCAGCGGTGGCCCCCGTCGCGTGCTGCGGGCTTAGGCCCGGGAAGGCCGCCAGCACCTGGTCGCGGAAGCGATCGCCTTCGCCCAGCAACAATACTTCAGCCGGGTCGAGATCGGCGGCGGCAATGACCGTTTTGTTTGCCAGCCGGTGATCGGCGGGTAACAGCAACACGAAGGGTTCGTCGAACAAAGGCTGGGCCACCACGTCGGGTTCGCTGAACGGGGAGGTGACGAGAATGACATCGAGTTCGCCGTTGCGCAGCTTGGACGTCAGCGAATCTTGACTTCCCTCTTCGACATAGAGCGAAAGTTGGCCGGCCGTTTTCTGCAATAGCGGGATGAATTGCGGCAGCAGATAAGGACCGATGGTGGGCAAGGTCCCCAGCGCCAAGGGACCCCGCAGCTGGTCCTTGTCGGCGGCGGCGACATCTTTGATGGCGGCGGTTTGATGGAGCACGCCGCCGGCCATGGCCACGATTCTCTCGCCCAACGGGGTGATCTGAACGCCGTTCTTGCAGCGTTCAAACAGCGTGACGTCCAACTCGTCCTCCAGTTTCTTGACGGCGATGCTCAACGTGGGTTGGCTGACATGACAGCGCTCAGCGGCGCGTCCAAAGTGCTGTTCCTGCGCCAGCGCCACGATGTAGCTCAACTCGGTCAGTGTCATGGAGTCATTACCAGAGTAGCAGCGTCACCGGTATCAGCGAGCCGGCGACCACCAGCAGCCAGCCAAGCTTTTTTCGCGGGGATTGTGTCAAACCCATCCACAGCCCAAATGAAGTTGAGAGGCAGAGACATAGTGCCACCAACAAAAAGAATCCCTTGAGCAACAGTGTCGATAGCCCAAGCTTGTCGCCGTCGTCTTCACCGCCGGCCGACTGGGTGTCGCCAGGAGATTTGCCGGCTTCAGGGACCGAGTCCGGCGCCGGGTGGTGATTGCCCAATGCGAACACCTGGTCCTTGTGAACGGAGCTCAGTTTTTCGACCAACATCGGCGGCTGATACTTACCGTGTGCCTCGTGAAGACTGAAGAGCTGCGTCGCTCCGGTCAACGAGAAGAACAGAACGCTTGGAGCAATGAAAAGACCTATATAGGAATGCCACCGCCGGATACTGATAATTGTCATACTGTCGAGAATCACACTGTTCGGTGGTTGTTGGCAAGTCAAGTCCATGCCGGAGCGGTAACATATTGTTGATATTCCGCCGAAAAAAAAGGCGACACTGAAACCGGAGATCCTCCATGAATCCCACACAAACCCCGGCGAACCATTGTGCCGATGCAGGTGAGTGCGCCCCGGCGCGGCGGGTCGCACTCAAGAAGGCCGCCGCTTTTGTAGGAGCATTGGCTTCGGCCGCGCTGTTGCCGGCTGCAGCGGCGGGCGAGTCGCGCGCTCGACCGGGCATGCGTGGAGATTCCCGCACAGGCTCGGTGGTGGCTGCGGACGGCGCCCCGATCGTCGAGACTGAGAGCGGCAAAGTCGTCGGCTACGTGCGCAATGGAATCCAAACCTTCAAGGGTATTCCCTATGCCGAAAGCACCGAGGGAGCGAACCGCTTCATGCCGCCCATCAAGGTCAAGGCATGGAACGGCGTTCGCAGCTCGCGACAATACGGCAGCGTTGCTCCGCAAGCGCCGCGCTCGGGGTGGGCCAACGACGAGGAAGCATTCATGTTCTCGTGGGACGACGGCATCCAGGGCGAGGATTGCCTTCGAATCAATGTCTGGACGCCGGCGGTCAATGACGGCAAGAAGCGTCCCGTCATGGTCTGGCTGCACGGCGGCGGATTTTCGGCGGGCTCGGGCCAGGAACTCAAATCCTATGATGGCGAGAATCTCGCCCGGCGCGGCGACGTGGTGGTCGTCTCGCTCAATCATCGCTTGAATGTCTTGGGATACTTGAATCTGGCGCAATACGGCGACCACTACGCCTCTTCAGCCAATCTCGGCATGCTCGATATCGTGGCCGCTCTCGAATGGGTGCGGGCCAATATTGAAGGATTTGGGGGCGATCCAACAACGGTGACCATCTTTGGTCAATCGGGCGGCGGCGGAAAGGTCGGCGCGCTCATGGGCATGCCTGCCGCATCGGGGCTGTTCCACCGCGCCATCGTCGAGAGTGGTTCAATGCTGCGAGCCGGCAGCCGGGAAAAGTCGCTTCAACTTGCGGACTTGATCGTGGCGGAACTCGGCTTGAACCATTCGAATATCCAGCAGATTCAGACGCTACCCTATGAAAAGCTCGTTCAAGCAAGCATCAAGGTGTTGCGCGAGCGCAATCCTGCTCCCAAAGGAACGCCCCCCAATTTCCGCCGGCTGGCGGAGATACTGGGATTTGCGCCGGTCGTGGACGGCAAGGATTTGCCGGCCCATCCCTTCGACCCGCAAGCCTCAACCCTGTCCGCCGACGTCCCGATGATCATCGGCAGCACGCTCAATGAATTCATCACCGCGATCAATCACCCAGAATACGAACAGATGCCCGAGACGGAGCTCGAAGAGCGCGTTCGGGGAATGTTCGGCGACAGAACACCCCGGGTCATCGAAGCGTTCAAGCAGCGTTCGCCGCACGCGTCGGCGTTCGATTTGTGGTCGCACATTGGCGCATCGAGCGTCCGGCAGGCGGCGATTGCGCAGGCGAGCGCAAAGGCCGCCTTGGGCAGGGCACCGGCCTATCTTTATTGGTTTACGTGGCAGACGCCGGTGCTCGACGGCAGGCCGCGGGCCTTTCACTGCGCCGAGATTCCGTTCGTTTTCGACAACACGGATCGCTGCGAAAACATGACCGGCGGCGGTGCGGATGCGCGCGCGCTCGCGGCAATCATGAGCGATGCGTGGATTCACTTTGCACGCACGGGCAACCCGAATCATCCGCACATGCCGCGGTGGGATGCATTCTCGCCGAACCGCAAACAGACCATGATGTTCGACAACAAGACGATGCAGGTGGACGGCCCGGATGCAGCAGAGCAGGACAGCATTGCCGGAGTATGAGGGTTATTTTAGCAGCCGTGCGCACTCGAACGGTTGAACCCGGTGTTCGAACCCTGCCATTCCAGCAGGAACGCGCCGCATGTCCGCACTGCCGGGTCTTGGACACCGGCTGCATCGACCCCTGAAAAGGTGGCGCTTCCGTCGGCGCGCAGCGTCATCAGGCTCCCCCCGGCGCGATCAACGCGCAGCCCATTCACGATGAGTCCATCGATGCGTCTGCCAAACAGCAGCACCGCTTCCTGGCTGCTGTCCACCAGGGTCGTCGACTGCAGATCGATCTGCGCGTTGATCGGCGCATCCATTGCAAAAAGCCAAACGGCGCCGATCCCGAAGTGCCAGCGCGGATCGATGCTGCCCCCGCGCACAACCATGTTGCCCTTCAAGGAGATCTTGCCCGAGAGCGGTACTGCATCGAATCGGTTGCCCAAGTGCAGTCCACCGCCCTCGGTGAGCGTATCGGCAATGAGATTGTCGGACACGGCGACGTCATGGCCGCCGTAAATCGCCACGCCATTCGCCAGGATGGGTGCGACGACCGTGTTATGTCGAATCAGAATGTCGTGATTGGCCAGCTTCTCGGCCCACGACGCAATGCCGTCGTCGCCATTGTTGCGAAAGAAGCTCTCCTCGACGATCACATTCGAAATACCGCGGTGTAGATTGAGCCCGTCCGCCATGGTGTCCAAAACTCGTAGGCGCTTGATGAACAAACCGTCAAAGGGGCCATCGAGCCAAACTCCAACGTTGACGTGCTGAATGAATATGTTTCTGATGCGGCTGCCCCCGCCCAGCGCGCCGCCGATTCCTGCCAATGGCTTGTGATCATCCCGTTCATTGACTTGTCCTATGATCGCCAAATCGTGAATGTCGACCGCCTGTGAGGGATTGGGCGCATCACGTCCATAAAGCCCCACCCCGTCGCCTTGCAACACCGAATACCACGGGCCGGCGCCGGCAATTTCCACGCGATCAACCTGAACATGACCATCGAGCCGAAAATGCCCCGGCGGAACCCACAGCGGCCGCCCGCTGATGGATGCCGCCATGATCGCTTTGGAAAACGCCTCTCTTGCGTCCCGTCCGCCGTTCGGGTCGGCGCCAAAGTCCACCACCGACAACGAGCGCGAAGGACGCCGGAGCGGGGCGGGCGCCATTTCAAAATCGACCAGATCAATCGCGATCCACGAGGCGTGAGTCCGGGGGCCTCGAATCAGCCGCACCACCGTACCGGCCGGCAGCGCGCCATCCAGCAAAATCCTCGCGTGATCGAAGAAGTGATGACCCTTGCCGTCCGCGGGATGCTTGGTGAAAGGGTAGGGGCCGTAGTAGCAACAGTATCGGGAGGTCAGGGCGAGATCGGCGACTTTACGCCCAAGTGCATACACGTCGAGCCTCGCATCGAGAGGCTTGCCGTCGGCACCGTCAGGACCGACAGGCACGGCAGGACCGACAGGCACGCCAGGCCCGTCAGGCACGGCATAGCGGACGGTCAGGGCGTTGGCCGGTGCGGCCAGGGTGAACTCAACAAAATCCGCCTCGCCTTCCAGCAAGACCGCCCGGCGGCCGGATGCTTCGGCAGCGAGCGTGGTAAAGGTGCGGTCGGGTCCGACGGTGCGGCCATTGGTGGCGCCGTTCTCCGCCTCGTACTCGGTAAATTCCAAGGGTGCACCCACACCGGCAGTGACGCCCGGGTCCAATGCCACAACGGTTGTAGCCGAGGGCGGCGCGCCCAGGGCGACATTCCAGAGGGACGGCACGGTCAATGCCGCCGCAATCAATCGCCTTGGGAAGCCGGACGGCAGCGGAATCATTTGAAGCCATTGCCTTTTGAGACGCGCGCCAATGTGACCGCAAGGCTTATGACACATTGGAAGGGAAAATCCCCCATTCGAGTTGTGAAATTTGCCGTACAGCCTCCTATTGGCGTACCGTAAGCCGAAATGGATACAGGCGATGTCGACGGCCTCTGAGTCCCCTACCGAGATTTTCACCAAGCTCTTCGCCGAGAGCCGCCACGCGTTGCACCGATACATTCGCCGCTTCGTCGGCTCCAGCGAAACAGCGAAAGAGATCGTGCAGGAGGCGTTTCTACGCACCTATCGGCAGCGCGATACCGTGACGACGCTCCGGGCGTTTCTTTTCTCGACGGCGCGCAATCTTGCCGCGAACGAATACCGTCATCGACGGATCACGGAGCGTGGCTCAATGGGGGATTTGGGCGATCCGCGGGTCAAACCTGAGCGTGAATCGTTGGAGACGGAGTTGCTCAGAGACGAGCGGAATCGACTCATACAAGAGGCCATCGATCGGCTGCCTCCGCAGTGCCGTGCGGCATTCACGCTGCGGGTATTTCACGAGTGTTCCTACAAGGAGGTTGCGGAGCGCCTCGGAATCTCGGCCAAAACGGTTGAAAAGCATATCGCGCGCGGTCTTCATGAGACCCACCGCTATCTAAATAGACGATATAGCGACACGAGACGGGACCATGGGTAAAGTTCATAGGCTGCCGAGCACCGACGATGCCGAGCGCGAGGCCAGCACGTGGTTTGCTCGAATGAACGCCGACGATGTTGCGCCGGATGATCGCGCTCGCTTTGAAGCGTGGCTCGGCGCCAATGCAGTGAACGCAAAAGCCTATTCAGAGCTTTCCGCGACCTGGCAGGAACTGGTCAAATCCGGTCCTCTCGTCCGGGCCGTCTATTTCGGTCAAGTGATGAATGCAGCCGCGTCGCCGCCCGCGCGGCGCCGGCGCTGGGCGGCGGCCTTCGTCGCCGCCGGAATCGGGGCCATAGCACTCGGCATAACCTGGAATCTATACCGGCAGAAAGTAGAGACCCGCTTTCAAACCGCGATCGGTGAGCAGGCCGCGGTGGCGTTGCCTGACGGCTCTTCCTTCGATCTCAATACCGATAGCCGGATTTGGGTCGACTACAGCCAGCGCCAGCGTGTCATCCGGCTGGAACGGGGTGAAGCCTTCTTCAAGGTGGCCCATGATACGCAACGGCCGTTTTGGGTGCGTGCGGGTGACTATTGGGTCCGGGCCGTCGGCACGGCGTTCAATGTCTATCTGAGGCCGACCGGGGTGGAAGTGACGGTGAGCGAAGGCACCGTCAAAGTCGTCAATGCCACGGCGAACGAGCCTCCTCCTTCCGATGCCGCGACCACGGGGTTCGCGGCGGCCGTAACCGCCGGTGAGCAGGCCGACGTACACGGCCGCGCCGAGGTGATCCACGAGCTGAATTCGGCGCAGATCAGCCGCTTGCTGGCCTGGAGGAAGGGCAGCCTCTATTTTCAGGATCAGCCGCTCGGCGAAGTTGTCAATGAGATGATGCGATACACCACGCTGAAGATCGAGTTCGACGATAATGCGCTACGATCGCTCCCCGTCGGAGGCACGTTTCAGACCAGCCCCGACGGAGTGGATGCACTGCTGACGATGTTGCACGACGGATTCGGCACCACCATCCGGCGGGATGACCAGGGCCACGTCTACATCGAAGGACCTGCCAGGTAGTGTTTCATCAGCCTCTGGACTGGCGCAGGGCTTCACCATGATGATTAGACGAATCCGATAGATCGTCCGGGGGGGATTTTGCTTCTCGGGAGTTCGTGATAGCAGACGGTTCTTAAAAAAAGAGCCGCATAAGAACAATTCTTGCGGGGAGAGATGAAGTCGAACAACTGCGTGGTTCGCATAGCGGTATTGCACGCGCTGGCGTGTGCATTACTGGCCGCACCCGGCAAGGCAAGCGCCGATCCGGCGCGATTTGACATCGCCGCGCAACCGCTGCCCACCGCCCTCAAGAACTTTGCCGCGCAGGCGAAGATGCAGCTGCTGTACCGATACGACATCGTCAGCCATAAGACTGCAAACCCGGTGACCGGGCAACTCGAAAGGCACGCCGCCCTGGACCTGTTGTTGCGGGGGACGGGTTTGGAAGCGGTTTACAGCAACGACAGTACCGCGACCATTCGTCTCATCTCCGCCGAAGAAAAAGCAGCCTCCGGCACCAAAGCCGCAACCGGCGACAAGATCGCCCCGACCACCGAATCTCCGACCAGCCCCATTTCAGATGCGGATCCGCGATACATCAGGCTTGCCCAGGCAACTTCGAACAAACAGGCGGATCAAAGCGCCACTGCAAATAACCCCCTGGAGCCCGGCGCCATCCAGGAAATAGTCGTCGTGGGGGTGAAACAAGCGCTGGCGATTTCGCAGGAATTCAAGAAAGACGCCAACACCTTCGTCGATTCGATTTCAGCGACCGACCTTGGCGCGTTCCCTGATCAGTCCGCGTCCGACGCGCTCCAGCGGCTGCCGGGCATCACCGTCAATCGCCTGCAGTCGAACGACGATAGCACGCACCCGTCGGGCGAACCCACGAATATTCTCATTCGCGGCCTGACGCAGGTGCGCACCGAATTCAATGGGCGCGATAACTTTTCGGCCGACTCCGGACGTGGGTTGAACTTCAACGACATCTCGCCGGAGTTGCTCGGTCGCGCCGATGCCTACAAGAACCAGACCGCCGATATGATCGAGGGCGGCATTGCCGGCACGGTTGATCTGCGCACCCGGTTGCCGTTCGATCGCGATGGTCCCAGCATCGTGGGTTCCCTCCAAGGCAATTATGGAAACCGTTCCAAACAGCTGACACCTGCGTATTCGGTTCTGGCCAGCGACAATTGGATGACAGAGGCCGGCCGGTTTGGACTGCTGTTGGATTACGCCCGCTCCCACGTTATCACGCAAACGCAAAGCGTGATCATGGACAAGATCGACACCTATTGCTCATCCGGATATGGAACGGCAGCGCACGCTATCGTCAATCCTGACGGCAGTATTCCCTGCACCTTAAACCCCTTCGGGGGCACCGGCTGGGCTTTCGTTCCCGACGGTATCCGTTATTCACAGGTCAATTACGACCGCGACCGGATAGGCAGCACCATCGCGGGTCAATATGAAAACAATTCCAAATCGCTGCTGGCCACGATTCAATACACGGACTCGAGCTACCACAATAAATGGCTCGAGGACGCCAGCCACGCGATACTTGATGGTTCGTATTACGGAACACCCGCCTTCGAACCGCGGGGCTCGACGATTTTGGGCCCCGCCACCGGCACCGGGCCGCTGGTCTTCGGTTCGAACGGGATGCTCCAATCCGGAACGCTGACCCAACCGCACGGCAGCTGGGCGGGAAGCTACTCGCCCAACTTGCAAGATGCCATCAACACGGGGTCGGCCGTGCCCGGCGTTGCCTTCGTCAATGATTGCGGGCCCGGCTTCACTTGCGCGACCAACCGGGACGGCCTGTACTTCCAGGATGAGGCCCGAGATTTCAACCACACCGAGGATACCAAGGAGATCTCGGCAAACGTCAAGTGGGATATTACTCCGCGGCTGCACTCGAATTTTGACGCCCAGTACATCGACGCGCGGGTCTTCAACAACGACATCCTCGTGGCCTCCGGTTCAATGGCCAACTACCGGTACAGTGTGAACGGCGAGGGAACCCCGCAAGTCCGGTTACTGCCCGGTTCGAACGTCAACTATGCGCCTGGGGGGCTGTCGAACCCGCACAACTATTGGATTCCCTTCATTCAAGGGCATGAAGAGGACGACGGCGGCCTCGAATCCGCATTTCGTGCGGATTTGAAATACGACATCGACAAGGGCGGCTGGCTGGACTCGCTGAAGGCCGGTGTTCGCTATGCCGATCGGAGCCAGACAGTGCGCTATTCGACGTTCAATTGGACGCCGATCGCCGCGAATTGGAGCTGCAATGGCCCTGGCTTCAATGCCGACAATACCTCGCCGGGCGCCTATCCGGCTTGCGCCGCGGGACATCCAAACTTCCTGGGCTACGGCGCGGGAATCTGGGGTACGACGAATTTCAATTCATTCTACCGCGGCAGTGTCTATCCGAATGGATCGCTCGTTTTCCTCAACAATGCGACCGTCACCAATTTCCAGAAGCTGACCAAGGGATTGAGCGGTGCCACGACCAACTCACCCATTGTCCCTGGGTACGTTCCGATCTGCGATCGACCTGGCGCCGTGAATTGCTTTACCCCCTCCGAAGTGGAGCATGTCGACGAACAGACCGACGCCGCCTATCTTATGCTGGACTTTGGCGGCAGGGACACGGAGATCTTCGGGCACGTCAACGTCGTGGGCAACCTGGGCGCGCGCGTAGTGCGGACCGGCGAAACCAGCGACGGTAGCGTCGCTTATCCGACCGCCCTGAATCTAAAATACGGCCCGTGCGGTACCCCCTTGCTGCCGAACGTTGTCGTCAATCCAAGCTGCTACTTGACGCCAAGCATCATTGCCTTCGCCAACGGCGGCAGCTCGCTCAACACATACAAAACCTCCCACGTCAATACGCTGCCAAGCTTCAACGTGCGCTTCGGATTGGATGATAAGGACTTCATACGCTTCGCATACTCGCGCGCCATTTCCCGTCCGGATTTTGGTTATCTTCGGAACTATATTCAGATGAACGCACCGGTCATCAACGTGTCGCCTGACTCGCCCTACGTGGTGTACAACTCTCCAACCGCGGCGCACGTCGCCGCGAATGTCATCGGCTATAATTTCGTCTTCAATTCCACCGCGGGCAACGCGGCGCTGCTGCCGGAGATGGCCGATCAGTTCGATTTGTCGTACGAACGCTACTTTGGATCAAGCAGTGCGTTCACATTCGATCTGTTCTTCAAGAAGCTTTCGAACAGCCTCTCGTACAACAATTTCGGCCGCGCTTTCACCAATAATGGTGCAACGGAGATTGCGCAAATCCGGGGTCCGGTCAACGAAAAGGATGGCGGTCGAATCAAGGGTTTTGAAATCGCCTATCAGACGTTTTTTGACTTCCTGCCCGGACTCTGGAGCGGTTTGGGGCTGCAGGCCAACTATACCTATGTCGATCCCACCGGGATAAACAACTCCAATCTGATCGACGCGACATCGACCGGCGGCGTGGGCGCGGTCGGCGCCGGGGTCCCTGTCGTTACCGGCGTTGTCATCGATTCGCATAAATTGGAGGGGGTTTCCAATCATACCTTCAATCTCGTGGGTCTCTATGAGAAGGGACCGATCGGAATACGCCTCGCTTACAACTGGCGCTCCATGTACCTGACGTCCAATCTGGATTGCTGCATCGGCTTGCCGGTATTCCAGAAGGCCGCGGGGTTCCTCGACGGCTCGGTACGCTACTCGATAGGCACCCATGTCGAGCTGTCGCTCGATGCGGCCAACCTGCTCGACACCAAGACGGTGTACCAACAACAAATATTTGGTGATTCTTCGGCGACCCCGGGAGCCAAGCCCGTGTATGTGGATTCGGGTTGGTCTCTGGTCGATCGGCGCTACCAACTCGGCATCCGCGTCAAGTTCTGACACCCCCTCGGTTGCTCCATCACGATTCTTTAGAGAATCGACTGGGGGTTTTTTACTCCTCGAGAGTCGTATTACGGGATGGCTCAAAACGAGCCACAGCGAACAATCAAGGGGAGTCCATGAAATCGAATAACAGGTTGGTTCGGCTGGCCGTATTGCAAGCGTTGACATGCGCCTCGGGGCTGATGCTCGCCGCGCCCGGCAGTGCGAGCGCCGATCCGGCGCGATTCGACATTACCGCGGAACCGCTGCCGAACGCGCTCAAGCATTTTGCCGCACAGGCAAAGATGCAGCTCCTGTACCGATATGATGTCGTCAGCCATGCCACAGCGACCCCCGTGACCGGGCAACTGGAGAAGCACGCAGCCCTGGAGCGATTACTGCAAGGAACGGGATTGGTGGCTGTTTACAGCGACGCGAATACCGCGACCATTCGCGCCATGTCCGCGCCGGACAAAGCAGGCACCGGCACCAAGGCCCCGGGGGCCACCGGCAATAAGGCTGTGGCGACCGATCCGCCTCCGACGACCTTCACGGCGGACACAAATGCGGGATCCATCCTGCTTGCTCAGGCGGGGCAGGTCGCGCAGCCGGCTCAAGGCACCACTGCCGCCAGCACTGCAGACGAGCAGGCGACCCTCTCGGAAGTCATCGTCGTGGGAGTGAGACAAGCACTGGCGACTTCGCAGGAATTCAAGAAAGAGGCCAACACCTTCGTCGATTCGATCACCGCGACCGACATCGGCGCCTTCCCCGACAAGTCGGCATCGGACGCGTTGCAGCGCATCCCGGGCATCACCGTCAACCGGCTGCAGTCGAACGACGACAGCACGCACCCTTCGGGCGAACCCACGAACATTCTCATTCGCGGCCTGACGCAGGTGCGCACCGAATTCAACGGCCGCGACACGTTTACGTCCGACTCCGCCCGTGCGTTGAATTTCAACGACATTTCACCGGAATTGCTGAGCCGTGCTGACGTCTACAAGAACCAGACAGCCGACATGATCGAAGGCGGCATTGCCGGTACGGTTGATCTGCGAACGCGGCTGCCCTTCGATCAGGAGGGCCATGTACTCGTCGGTTCGGTCCAAGGTGATTTCGGCAGCCTGTCGAATCAGTTGACCCCTGCCTATTCGGTGCTCGCCAGCGATTCGATCAGGACGGAAATCGGCCGGTTCGGATTCCTCGTGGACTACTCGCGCTCGCACGTCGTCACGCGAACCGAAAGCGTGATCGACGACAAGATGGATACCTATTGCTCGAGCGGATATGGAACGGCGGCGCATGGCATCGTCAATGCCGACGGCAGCATTCCCTGTACTTCCAACGTGTTCGGCGGTACGGGCTGGGCCTTCGCTCCGGACGGCATTCGCTATTCGCAGGTTGACTACGACCGCGATCGGATCGGCAGCACCGTTGCGACCCAATACGAGAACAATTCGAAATCCCTGCTCGCGACGCTTCAATACACGGACTCGAGCTATCACAATGCATGGCTCGAGGACGCCAGTCACGCCATACTCGACGGCAACTACTACGGAACACCCGCCTTCAACCCGCGCGGAGGCTCGCTTCTGGCCGGCTCATCGGGGCTGGTCTTCGCTTCGGGTATGAACGGCATGCTCCAGTCGGGACTTCTGACGCAGCCGCACGGCAGCTGGCGCGGAGGTTCTTTGCAGGATGCCATCGACACGGGTTCGGCCGTGCCGGGCGTGCCCTTCGTCAATTTTTGCGGCGCCGGGTCCCCGTGCGCAACCAACCGGGATGGCCTGTACTTCCAGAATGAGACTCGGGATTTCAACCACAATGAAGATACCAGGGAAGTCTCGGCGCACGTCAAGTGGGACATCCTCGACCGGCTGCATACCAATTTCGACGGCCAATTCATCGATTCGAAGGTCGTCAACCACGACATGCTGGTGGCCACGGGTTCAATGGCCAACTATCAGTACTCCACGGGCAGCAGCGGCGTCCCCCAGGTCCAACTCCTGCCGGGTTCCAACGTCAATTATGCGCCGGGCGATCTGTCGAATCCGCACAACTACTGGCTGCCTTTCATTCAGGGGCATGAAGAGAACGACGGCGGCCGCGAAGCCGCGTTTGCCCTGGATGCGAAATACGACATCCAGGCCGGCTGGCTGGATTCTCTGAAAGCCGGTGTTCGCTATGCGGATCGAAACCAGACCACGCGCTACTCGACGTTCAATTGGACGCCGATCGCCGCGAGCTGGAACTGCAATGGCCCCGGCTTCAATATCGACAATACCACGCCGGCCCAGTATCCGGCCGCTTGCGGACATGGGGGCTCGCAGACGTTCAACGGCTACGGCGCGGGAATCTGGGGCACCACGAATTTCAATAATTTCTACAGCTCGAGTGCCTATCCAAACGGCAAACTGGTATTCATGAACCGGAGCGCCATCACCAACACGGCGGCAGTGCTGCAGGCGTTGGGCGGTTCCTACACCAACTCACCGATTGGAGGGGGGTACACCTCGATCTGCAATCGAACGGGTGTGGAGCTAGGCACCTGTTTCCTGCCCTCCGAAATCGAGCAGCTCGAAGAAAAGACCAAAGCCGCCTACGTCATGTTGAACTTCGGCGGGCCGAACTCCGACATCTTTGGAGTCAATGTCGTGGGCAACGCCGGTGTGCGTGTCATTCAGACGAAGGAAATCAGCGCGGGCAGTGTGTCTTATCCGAACACGACGAATCTCGCGGCGCTCGCCGCGTGCGCCACCCCGCTGGGGGCGGTCAACGTCGTCAATCCGTCTTGCTATCTGACGCCCGACATCCTCGCATTCTCCAACGGCGCCAACGGTACACCGAACACCTATACAGGCACGCACACCAACGCGCTGCCGAGCTTCAATGTGCGCTTCGGATTGACCGCCAAGGATTTCATCCGTTTTGCTTACTCGCGCGCCATATCCCGTCCGGACGTCGGCCTGCTGCGGAATTATGTGCAGATAAACTCGCCGTTCATCAACACGGGGCCGGATTCGCCCTACGTCGTCTACAATTCACCGACGGCGGCCCACGTCGCCGCGAATGTGGTCGGCTACAAGTTCGTGTTCAATTCCACGGCCGGTAACGCGGGTCTGTTGCCGGAATCGGCCGACCAGTTTGATCTGTCGTACGAACGGTACTTTGGGCCGACCAGTTCGCTGACGGTCGGACTGTTCTACAAGAAGCTGTCGAACACTCTGTCGGAGGCCAATTTCACCCGCCCCTTCACCAACAATGGCGTGACGGAGACCACGCAGATCCTGGGCCCGATCAACACGAAGAATGGCGGTAAGATCGAGGGTGTCGAGTTCGCGTATCAGACCTTCTTCGACTTCCTGCCCGGGCTGTGGAACGGTTTGGGAATGCAGGTGAACTACACCTACGTCAATCAAATCGACATACACAACTCCAATCTGATCGACGCGGGCGCGCTGACCGCCGGTGGTGTGGGTTCGTTCGGTGCGGGGCAGGAGGCGGTCGGGGGTGTCGTGATCGACTCCCACAGGCTGGCCGGGGTCTCCACCAATACCGCCAATGTCGTTGGACTCTATGAAAAGGGGCCGATCGGATTCCGCCTCGCCTACAATTGGCGTTCTAAATACCTCACCGATAATCTGGATTGTTGCATCGGCTTGCCGGTGTTCCAGAAGGCTGCGGGATTCCTCGACAGTTCGATTCGATACTCGATCGGTTCCCATGTCGAGCTGTCTTTCGACGTGACGAATCTGCTGGATACCAAGACCCAGTACGAGCAGCAGATATTCGGCGATACCTCGGCGACCCCGGGAGCCAGAGCGGTTTTCATGGATTCGGGTTGGTCTCGCGTGGATCGGCGCTACCAGTTCGGTGTCCGCGCCAAGTTGTGAGATTTGCATTGGTGAAGGTGACTGCCCTACTCTGACCAAGTATTGCGCCGGTGCCAGGGGGGTCAATGGGCGAAGCGATTCGGGATGACAATGGGTCGGCGCCGTTCCGAATCGTGATCGTGGGCGGGGGTACGGCGGGGTGGATGAGCGCCGCCTGTATCCGGCGCCGGCTTCGGGCCGAAGACTACAGCGTGACGCTCATCGAATCCGACGAGATAGGAACCGTCGGCGTCGGTGAGGCCACGCTGCCTCATATCAAGATATTCAACGACATGCTCGGGGTCGACGAAGCGCAATTCATGCGCGAGACGCGGGCAACATTCAAATTGGGCATACAGTTCTGCAACTGGGACAAAGCCGGCGATTGCTACATTCATCCCTTCGGAGCGTTCGGGGAACCCTGGGGCGGGGTGGAATTTCAGCACCATTACTTCAGGGCGGTGCAGGCGGGACGCCAGCGGTTTCCACTGCAAGACTATTCTTATTCCGTGGTGGCGGCACGGAGCAATGCCTTCGAGTTTCCCAACGAAGACAGGAAATCGATCCGCTCGACATATAGTTACGCCTATCACTTCGACGCGGGGCTTTATGCGGCGTACTTGCGCACCTGGGCGATCGAGCGGGGCGTGCGTCGTATCGAAGGGCAGGTGTGCGATGTCGGCCGCAACCCGACGACCGGCGACCTTACCGAGCTGACGCTCAAGTCGGGCGAGCGCATTGCCGGCGACCTCTTCATCGACTGTTCTGGTTTCAGATCTCTGCTGCTCGGAAAGATCTTAGGCGTCGCGTGGCAGGATTGGACTCACTGGCTCCCGTGCGATCGGGCGCTGGCGGTCCCATGCAAAAGGGTCGGTGCGCTGACACCGTACACCCGCGCCACCGCGCGCCGGGCCGGATGGACGTGGCGAATCCCTCTGCAGCATCGAACCGGCAACGGCTACGTTTTCTCGAGCCGGTTCATCGCGGACGGGGAGGCTCGCGACGCTCTATTGGGCGTGCTGGACGGCGCCGCGCAAGGGGAGCCCCGTTTGCTGCGGTTCGCCCCCGGGCGGCGCGAACGGGCCTGGGCCGGCAATTGCGTGGCGATCGGTCTCGCGAGCGGCTTTCTCGAACCCCTCGAATCCACCAGCATCTACCTCATACAGGCAGCCGTTACCGATCTCGTCAATCTCATGCCAAGGCCGGGATCGGGCACGGACCCACGGCTCGTCGATGAGTTCAACCGCCTGAATGAAATGCAGTATGAGCGCATCCGCGATTTTCTCGTTCTTCACTACACCGCCAACGGACGGGTCGGCGAACCCCTGTGGGACTATGTCCGATCAATGCCGTTGCCGGACAGCCTCGTTCACAAGCTCGAGCTGTTTCGCTCGCGCGCAGCCCTCCCAGACTACAAATACGGCCTGTTTGCCCGCGACAGCTGGCTGTCGGTGCTCGTCGGACAGGGGATCATCCCGGCGGGTCATGATCGACTCGCCGATGCATTCGAGTTCTCCATGCTCGAAGAGCGTTTGAGCGAATTTCGGAATCGAATTCAGACGAATGTCGATGTCATGTCAACGCATGGCGCCTTCATCGCGGATTATGCCCAAGCGGCGCCCTCCGAGGAAGCCGCATGACGGCCGATCGACCGCTGTCGAGCGTGGTGGTGGTTGGACGCGACGCCGACCTGTGGCTCTGCGTCAACGCGATCAGCCGGGCGCTCGGTCCGGCGGGCGTGCAGCTCGTCGCGATCGAGCTTCCGACCAGATTGAAGGCGTCTCATGTCAGTGCAAGCCTGCCGCCGCTGGAAGCGTTTCATGCAAAACTCGGGATCAAAGAGCCGTCTCTCATTCGCGCCACCGGAGGCAGCTTCTCATTCGGCCAGAATATCGTCGCGATTTCCGCCCGCATGCCCAACTTCTTTCACGCCTGGGGCGCCTATGGGGCGCCAATTGACGGGAGCGCGTTTTTTCCCTGCTGGTTCAAGGCGACGCGCCATGGCTTGAAGATTTCCTTTCAAAATTTTTGCCTCACCGCCGTGGCGGCGCAAAACGGGCGCATGTTGCTGCCGGACGAGGCCACAACGGCATTTGGCCGCACCGACTACGGCTATCACATGCAGACCATGGCCTATGCCGGCTATCTGAAGTCGATCGCGGCGGCACACGGCGTCAAAATGCACGAGGCGCGAAACATAAGCGTCGAGCGGGAGGAAAATGGATCGATCGCGGCCCTGGTCATCGATGGGTCGCTGCGCGTCGAGGGCCAACTCTTCGTCGATGCCACCGGCGAAGACGCGATTCTCATCGGCCAGTCGCTCGGCGTTCCGTGTGATTCGTGGCGGCAAAATTTCAGTGTCGATCGTGTTCTCGTCGGACGTGCGCCTGTGTTCACTTCTATTCCGCCCTTCGCGGAAATACGCACGGCGCGCCGCGGTTGGACCGCGCTGCATCCCAATCAGGTCGCTACGGGTGTCGTCCATGCCTATTCGAGCGGCCTGTCGAGCGAGGAGGCCGCTCTCGAGTCGGCGAGCAGCGCATGCGGCGTCAAACTGGCCGACGTATCCGTCCGTCCGGCGAATCCATCGATCCGCTCCCGTGTATGGGAAGGCAATTGTGTCGCCGTCGGTGGATCGGCGTGCAGTCTCGATCCGATTCACGATGTCGAGCTTCACGCTCTGCAACTCGGGGTAGTCCATTTGCTGTCGTTGTTCCCGGTCACCGAGCAGTACACGGTCGAGCGAACGGAATACAATCGAATCATGCGGTCGCACTACGAGCGCATACGCGATTTCCAGTGTGCGTTCTATGCGCTTTCGTCCTTCGACGGCGAATTCTGGCAGCGGGCTCGTGAGCAGGCTGTCCCGCAATCGCTGTCTCACAAGATCGCAACCTTCCGTGCGCGCGGGGAGATTGCGCCCATGGAAGACGAGACCTTCCTTCCTGAAAGCTGGCAGGCGATTTTCACCGGCCTCGGCGTGGTGCCGGACAGCTGGCCGCCGTCGATCGATCGAATTTCACCGGATCGTTTCAAACAGGAGTTCCACCGGGCGCTCGAGTTCATCAAAGGAAAGGTTCTCGAGCAGCCGACGCACGACGGCTATCTGGACAGCGTATGCCGGAACTCGACGGCATGACGGCCACGGCGGCATATTCTGCCGACGGGGATAAGGACGATTTTTTAGCCAAGCTTCCCGCAATACCGGTCGCCTCGATCAGGACCGCGGCGGAGTTCGATCTGGCGGTGAAGGCGGCGAAACCATTGATCCTGCGAGGCCTCATCGAGCAATGGCCATCGCTTGCGGCCGGCCGGCACTCGCCTGCGGCACTCAACAATTACCTCAAGTCCATGGACCGCGGCATTCCCGCCCCGGTCATGGAGGCGCCCGCCGGCACTCACGGACGATTCGGGTACAGCGCGGACCTGCGGGAATTCACGTTCTCGACGCGCCAGCGCGGCATCAGCGAGACGCTCGATCGCATCGAGCGCCAGATCGATCGTCCGAATGCGCCCATCATCGCGATCCAGATGCTGCCGCTCGCCACTCATCTGCCGGACTTCGTTCAACAGAATCCGATGTCCCTGCTGCCGCAGATTGCGCCGCTATTGTGGCTCGGAGGCCGCGTGCGGACCCAAATCCATCACGACCGGGACCACAACCTGGCCTGTGTGGTCGCGGGCCGGCGCCGCTTCGTGCTATTTCCGCCCGAGCAAGTGGTGAATCTTTATATCGGTCCGATCGACAATCCGCCGCCGCTGTCGATCGTCGATCTCGAGGCGCCCGATTTGGCGCGCTTCCCGCGGTTTGAAAGGGCGCTCGCCACGGCACAGATGGCTGAATTGGGGCCGGGCGACGCCGTGTTCATGCCCCGGCACTGGTGGCACCACGTTACATCGCGCGACCCTTACAACGCCCTGGTCAACTATTGGTGGGGCGCGCATGCACAGGGGCTCGAAAATCCTTACGACTGCTTTTTGGCCGCATTGCTGGCGCTCAAGGATCTGACGCCGCCGGAACGGGCCTACTGGCAGGCCATGTTCAATGCCTACGTCTTCCAGACCGAAGGCAACGCCGTTGAGCATATTCCTTCCGACCTTCGAGGCGTCCTCGGAACGATGAGTTCCGGCATCCGGGCGGCGCTGAAGCAGAAGCTCAAGGCATCTTTTCTGAAGTCGCCATAAGACCCGAATAGAAGAGGAGCGTGAACATCATGCAGCCGGATGTCCTGCGTTACATCAATGTTGCTTGGAGTCTCATCGGCATTTACTGGATCGTCGGGATGGTGCGGGCGAAGCCGGCGGTCAAAAGGGAGTCACTCCTTTCCAGCGCGCTGCACGTTGTGGTGGGCTGTGTCGCCGTGGCGCTCGTGTGGGACCCTGCGACAGGGGTCGGCTTTTTGGGCTACCGCCTCGCTTCAGCCGCTGCCTGGGTCCAATGGCTGGGATTCGCCGCCACCATTGTCGGCTGCGCATTTGCCTTCTGGGCCAGGACCCGTATTGGATCGAACTGGAGCGCCATGGTCACGGTCAAGCAAGATCACGAATTGATTTTGCGCGGGCCATACGCAGTGGTGCGGCATCCGATTTATTCAGGTTTCCTGCTCGCCCTTGCCGGGACCGCGATAGTGGTGGGAGAAATCCGCGCATTCATCGGTCTGGGGATCGCATTCATCGGCTTCTTTCTGAAGTCCGCTGCCGAAGAGCGGTTCATGCGCGAGCAGTTTTCGGACGAATATGCGCGCTACAGTCAACGGGTCAAGCGGTTGATCCCGTTCATTCTTTAGCGTGACGGCCATATTGCAACGGTGATGGCAGCCGGTCACACTTCGCCGGTGATCGAACAACTCGTCAAATTCTTCATTGTCTTTTTCGTCGTCGTCGACCCCATATCGCTGATCCCCTTGTTCGCCGGCCTCACACAGGGCGCGAGCGCCCGCTACAAGAAAAAAATGGCCGGCAAGTCAACCTTGATCGCTCTGACCATCGGTGTTCTGTTTGCCTTGGTGGGCGCGAGATTCCTGGAGATCATGGGGATTTCCCTGGACTCGTTTCGCATCGCGGGCGGCACCCTTCTGTTCCTGATTGCGCTCGACATGGTGTTCGCGCGAGTCTCCGGCACGCGCACGACGACCCCGGAACAGGAAGAGAGCAAGACGCGCGAGGATATCTCGGTATTCCCGCTGGCATTTCCCTTCATTGCAGGACCGGGCGCGCTTGCCACGATTTTGCTGACGGCCGGCGAGGTGGACGCAAAGCCGCTGTTGATTGCCGGCTTCCTCGGTGTGGTCGCGCTGGTGCTGGGCATCTGCTGGGTCCTGATGCTCGCCACACCGCGGTTGATGAAAGTGCTGGGCGTGACCGGAGCCAATGTGACGAGTCGACTGTCCGGCGTGATTCTCGCGGCTCTCGCCGTGCAATTCATCATCGACGGACTTCGGGGCAGCTTCCACTGACGCCCGGGCCGGATCACGGCCGCGGCTTTTCTCTGCCGCGATCGACGGCGAGTCACGGCCGTATTGGCGGCAATGCTGCGTGCTGATCGAGCCCTTCGACAGGGTAGACTATCCAAAGTCTGACTCGCATGGCTGACCGGAGAGCGCATGTTCAAAGCTTCTGATCTGCTCGTCGCCGCCCTCGAGAATGAGGGTGTTGATCGGATTTTCGGGATCCCGGGCGAAGAAAACCTCGATGTCGTCGAGTCCCTGCGAAAGTCCTCGATCCAGCTCATCTTGACCCGCCACGAGCAGGCCGCGGCGTTCATGGCGGCCACGTATGGACGGCTCACCGGCAGGCCCGGCGTTTGCATCACCACCCTCGGACCCGGAGCATTGAACCTGTCGACCGGCGCCGCCTATGCGCTGCTCGGGGCCATGCCGATGATCATGATCACCGGGCAGAAGGGGATTCTTTCGTCTCGGCAGGGGCGGTTTCAGATTGTGGACATCGTCGCGGCGATGAAACCTCTGACCAAGCTTTCGCGCCAGATTGTCTCGCCATCGATGATTCCGACTCTGGTGCGTGAAGCCTTCCGCGTGGCGCAGGAGGAGCGGCCGGGTCCCATTCACCTGGAACTCCCCGAGGACATTGCGGCCACGGAGTGCGAGCCGATTGCGTTGGTTCCTCCGCACCCGGTCGATATTCCATTGGCGAGCGCGGACTCTCTCGATCGCGCCGCGCGGATGATCGTGCAGGCTCGATACCCCTTGTTGATGCTTGGGGCGGCGGCGTCGCGGCCGCGATCGACTTCGGACCTCGCACAGTTCGTGCTGCGAACGCGAATTCCCTACTTCACGACGCAGATGGGTAAAGGCACGGTGCCGGGCGGGACCGAACTTTACATGGGCACAGCGGCGCTCTCCGAGCGCGACTATGTACATGAGGCCATAGAACGAGCCGATCTCATCATCACCATCGGTCACGATACAGTCGAAAAACCGCCCTTTATCATGGGCGCCAAGGGGCCGAAGGTCATTCACGTCGGATACCAGCCGGCCGATGTCGAGCAGGTCTACTTTCCTCAAGCGGAAGTGATCGGCGACCTCGGCCCGTCTCTCAAGCTGCTTGCGGATCGCATCGCAGGCAAGATCCCCAATGCACAAGCCCTTTTGCCGCTGCGGGAAGGCATCTTGAATCGCATTGCCGCGCGCGCCACCGAAGACCGCTTTACACCGCAACGGCTGGTGCATGACGTCCGCGAGGTCATGCCGGCGGACGGCATTCTGGCGCTGGACAACGGCATGTACAAGATCTGGTTTGCGCGAAACTATCGAACGCGAGTCGCGAATACACTCCTCCTCGACAACGCACTGGCGACGATGGGAGCGGGTCTGCCGTCCGCCATAATGGCTGCGATGCTGTACCCCGGACGCCGCGTCATGGCGGTCTGCGGCGACGGCGGATTCATGATGAACAGCCAGGAGTTGGAAACGGCCGTGAGGCTCAAGCTCAATCTCGTCGTTTTGCTCATCGAGGACCACGCCTTCGGTATGATCCGCTGGAAGCAGGCGGTCGACCATTTTCCCGATTTCGGCATGACGTTCAACAATCCTGACTTCGTGAAGTATGCCGAAGCGTATGGCGCGAAGGGCATGCGCGTCCGCGCTATCGGTGAACTACGATCCGCGTTGGAGAAGGCATTTGCGGGCGGAGGCGTGCATCTCATCATCGTCCCCGTCGACTACTCGGAAAACACACGGGTCTTGGTCGACGAGTTGCGTCAACGACTGCCCTGATCAACGATCACAAGGTACTCTTCGCTCGAGCCCCGCTCGAGCCCCGCTCGAGCCCCGCTCGAGCAAGCGGAGTCCGTCGGTCGAAGGGCTACTTCGGTCCGGGGCACTTGGGGATGGAACCCGGCAGAGTCAGAGACGCCCGGAAGGATCGTTGCAGCAATCCCTCCGGAGTGGTCCACAATTCACCGCGCATCGCGCATTCAGCCCCGAAGTCGAACAAGGCACGCATGCGTTCCGGTTTGAGATCAAGCAGGCCGTTGAACTTGTAGTCGTCGGGGATTGCCGTGACATTCAAGTGCATGTCATTTCTAATCGCCAGTGCGAGTGTGGCAAGGACGGCTCCGCGAGTACTGCTGTGGAGCGAAGCTTCGATTCCCCGTTTGGTAATCGCGAGTGTCCGGGCGCGCGTTGTGATGGTGGGTGCTCCGTACTGCCCGTTCGCGATGACGTAGATATTGGCTCCGCGTAAACCGCCCAGCTGATCGGGCAATACGGACGCGATCTCCGGGGCGATGAACATCGACGCCGTCGTGCTGCCGTCCACGTGCATTTCCTCGAGGATGGTCCCCGATGTCTCCACCGGAATCATGACGGGTGGAAACAGCCCCGGAATGCTCGCGGACGCAACGAGCACCTGGCGAAACAACTTGAGCGCCGCCGGGCCGCCCTGCATGGCAATGGCGCCCATATCCCAGATGACGGTGCGCTCACTGTCAAGATCGGTGGTTGCTATCAAGAGGAGCCGGCCCTTGGCGGCTTCCACCGCCACGGCACGCAGCATCTCCTCGGTCGCGTAATGGTTGACGAGATCGGCCAGAGGCTTTCCCCTGAAAACGCTCGAGCCGAAAAACAGTCCGGTCACACTGAACTGCACCAGATTGGCCGAGCGTTGCCCGGAGAAAGATTCTGTCAGCTGGTCATCCCAAGAAGGTCCCAAGAATGCGAAAGGCGCCGTCAGAGCCCCGGCGCTCACTCCCGTCACCACATGAAATTGCGGACGAGTCCCGGCTCTGGTGAGGCCGGTCAGCGCGCCGGCGCCGAAGGCCGCTCCGGCACCGCCGCCCGACAGCGCCAGAATGTTCACTGCGCCTCCGCCCGAAGCCGATCGCACGCGAGCCAGGAAACGCTCGGTACCCCTCTCAAAGGACGCGCGATCCTCGGTGACGCTGCGCACGGTCTCCGGAAACCCGGCCGGCGGAGCCGTGTCGTACCAGTAGATCGGATGCTCGCGCCGCGCGGAACCCGCACATGCCGCGATTGACAGCGCGGCAATCATCAGACAAGCCTCGCGCAACCGCTTGTGCAAGATGATTTGCTCCCCGGAATGGACCTCTATTATGAGCGAAAATTGGGAAGCATTCGAACGAGGACGTCGTCCTTGTGCCAGAAGTGATGCTTGAGCGCGGCAAGAACGTGCAACGAGGCGATGGCAAACAGAATGTCGCTCAATAGGTGGTGCAGCGCCCTGAAGAAATTGAACGCGGCCTCGTTGTGTGCAATCAGGTTCGGCCAGGTGAACGCTCCGAACCAGCTGACCGAATAATTCTTGGCGGACGACATGAGCCAGCCGCTCAAAGGCATCGCGAACAGCAGCACATAGAAGCTCACATGGGTTGCGTGAGCCAGCAATCGCTCGACGCGGCGCATGTCCGATGGCAACGGGGGCGCGGGGTTCGCGAGTCTCCATGCGAGACGAATCGCCGCCAGCATGAACACCGTCATCCCAAAGCTCTTGTGCTCCGCCAGAAGCGCGAGTTTGCGCGCACTCAACGGCAAGTGAGCGGCCATTCTGGCGAGCACATACTGTGTCACAATGAGACCCGCCACACTCCAGTGCAGTGCCTGCGCCATGATGCCGTAGCGGTGCGGGACTGTTGGCTGGTTCATGGGACGGGTCTCGAGTACCTGGTCGGACCTCAGTTCACCTTCACTCCTTCCACCTGTATTCGCAGCAGCACGTCCTGCTTGAACCCGTATTGCTGTCCATAGTTCACGCCGAAGTCCGCGCGATTGAAGCTGCCGCTGGCGTCGGCGCCGCAGACCTGCTTCTTGAGCATGGGATTCTGAAAGCATTTGAAGGTATTGATGGTGAGCGTCACGGGTTTCGTGACGCCATGAAGGGTCAAATCACCTGAAATGGTTTTTGGAGCGCCGTTGGCGAATTCAACGAATTTTCCCTTGTACTCTGCGGTGGGGTATTTCGCGACATCCAGCATCTCGGCGCTCGATACATGCTCATTGAGCTTGTCATGGGCGAAATCAATCGTTGCGGTGTCGATGACGACATCGACTGTTCCCGTCTTGGCCGCGGTATCGATCTGGACGGTGCCGCTGGTCTTCTTGAACGTGCCGCGCCAGATGGATACGCCGCCGAAATGGTCCACCTCGAAGCTGGGGTGGGTGTGGTCCGGATCCACATTGTAAGTCGTGGACGCGGCAGTCGCCGATGTGACACCGAAGGCCAGGAGCAGAAGCGCGTAATTAATTTTCATCGTGGTTTCCTTGCGAGAGTGGGTAAATGTTTTCAGAGCTAGCGAAGCAATCCTGCGGACATCAGTTGTTGGCCGATGCGTCGAATCTCCGACTCTCCCGCAGCGAGAGCCGCATGACTGGTGTGAACCGAGTAGTGGCCGAGCACCAGCTGGTGCGGATGTTTGGCCGCGGAACCGAGTACGAACCTCGACGCACTTTCCGCCTGAATGGCGATGGCGCCGTTGGACTCCTCGAACACCACCAGTTCGCCCGCAGATACGGGTTCCGGCGTGCGGAGACTGCCTTGGGCGACGGCCAGCCAGGCAACTTCATGACCTTGCGGCGGCTCATAGATCCATCGCTCACCCGCCGCGAGTTGCACGTCGAGGTAATTGATACGCTCAGGGGCGCGAATGGCGCTTTTTGCGCGGCCATGGGAGCCCAAGATGACGCGCGCGGGCGTGCCCTCAGGCACCTCGTCCGCCGACAGGTAATGGCTCTGGCAGGGTGCGTTCTCCAGTTCTTCCGGCAACGCGATCCACAGCTGAAACCCCCTGGTTCGCTGTGTGCCCAAGGCGGCCCCGGTATGCCAAACACCGCGGCCGGCCCGCATCCATTCAACGCCGCCGGCGGAAAGAATTCCCTTGACGCCGGTGGTCTCTTGATACTCGATCGCACCGTCATGAATCACGGTGAGCGTGGCGATTCCGGAATGGGGATGCCAGCCGAAGGCCGGCGAGGTCGCTTTGGCGATGTCGAAGAGATCCAGGAACACGAATGGCTTGATGAGTTCGCCAATGTCCGACGGGCTGACCAGGCGCGTGATGCCCCCGTGCCGCTGCCCGCGGGTCCGAAGCACAATGGTGCGCTCGGGAGGCACAATGGCGCGCTCGGCCACAATGGGACGCTCGGCCACAATGGGGCGTTCAGCCACAATGGGGCGTTCAGCCACAATGGGGCGTTCGGCGAGGGGAGCGTTCATTATCGCGCTCATGCCGCCATCGCCGCGATGTGCTCGCGCGCCTTCAACATGGCCGCCTCCCTGGCTTCTGCTCCAAAGGCAAGTCCTTCCGCGCGGATGATCGTGACATCCGTCAAGCCGATGAAGGACAGCACGCCGATGAGGTAGCTCTCGTGATGCTCCAGGGCTGCCGCGGGAGAGCCCGCCGCATAGACATTGCCGCGCGAGGACGCGATGAAGACTTTCTTGCTCTTGGATAGCAAGCCTTCGGCGCCGTTCGGGCCGTAGCGGAATGTCTTGCCGGCAACGACCACGCGATCGATCCACGCCTTCAGCTGGCTCGGAATCGAAAAATTATACATGGGGGCGCCGATGACGATGATGTCGGCCGCCTGCAGTTCCTCCAAGTAGCCGCCGCCCTTGGCGATGTCCAACTCGAGGGCCGTGTCCTCCACCGTACCGCCCTGCCACGCTGCCAGATGAGCGGAGGATAAGTGCAGCGCCGCATCCGCCGCCAAATCCCGGTGTATGACGCTGATGCCTGGGTGCAGGGTAACTTGTCTCGCGACAATCTCGGCCGTGAGCGCACGGCTTGCCGAATTGGGTCCCAGAACGCTGGAATCGATATGTAGGAGCTGCATGGTCGTTGCCTCATTGAAATGAACGAAACTGAAGCGTAGGGTGCGCCTTTGAACCTCCTATGAATAGCCGTTATATTTCGATATTATCCATCTCCATTCGGGATACATAGGGTGTGAACCATGCTGGACGGAGTCTCGTTGGACCAATTAAGAGCCTTCATCGCCGCAGTCGATGAGGGCAGTTTTTCGGCCGGCGCACGCAGGCTGCGTCGCGCGCAATCCGCCATCAGCGAACTGGTCAGCAACCTCGAAGCGCAAATCGGTGTGGTTCTGTTCGATCGTTCCGAGCGATACCCCAAGCTCACGTCCGCGGGAGTTCTCTTGGTTGCCGACGCGCGCAGTGTCGTGGCCAACGTCGATCTGCTCAAGGCACGCGCCAAAGGAATATCCGGCGGCCTCGAGTCGGAACTCTCGGTGGTCGTGGACGTGCTTTTTCCGATCGAAGCCATCGCCGAATCGGCCACGGAATTCAGGGATCGATTTCCCCGCACACCTTTGCGGCTGTATGTCGAAGCGCTCGGAGGCGCCTATAAACCGGTATTCGACGGCCGCTGCAGCCTGGGCGTGGTGGGATCCCTGCCGATTGCACCGGACTCAATGACATTGGAGCGGCTTCAGGGACTCCAGATGATCATGGTCGCGGCGCGCGAACATCCGCTTGCCATGACCAAAGGTGTCCTTTCAAAAACAGAACTCGCCAAACACGTGCAACTGGTGCTCACGGACCGTTCCGAGCTCACCGAAGGGCGCGAATTCGGCGTTATTTCGCCGCTCACGTGGCGGCTGGGCGATCTATTTGCAAAGCACGCGTTTCTTCTCAAGGGGCTGGGCTGGGGCGGCATGCCGCTGCACGCGGTGAAGCAGGATGTAGAGGAAGGCCGACTCGTCAAGTTGTCGATCGAAGATCTGGCAGACGATGGTCTGATACTGCAGATGTCGGCCGCGTATCTCACCGCCAAGCCACCGGGTCCCGCGGGTCGCTGGTTCATCGAGCGCCTGCGACAGTGTCCCACGAAACGTGCAACAGCCGAGACGAAAGCAACGGGCGGGGAGGTCGCGCGGCCGCGTAAGCGCGAGACGTTGGTCGCAACTCAATAGTAACGGCCCCCATCCGAGCACGCCGCGGCGTCCGGCCGCATGGGCGAAGCCATCGCGCACAGCTGTCGATTGCGCGTCACCGGCGACAATACGTCGGAATTGGCACAATTCAAATATTGGCCAGCAATATGTTCCTGCCAGGATTTCGCCCAGGAACACGAAGGGCCTCCCGTCATTTCTGAACACGCACCATCAAGGAGCCAAGCAGCGGCTGCGCGGTCGCTATGTTCGAACTGTTCCGACCCGGTGGAAGGCCGTTTCTGCGCGAATTGCGGCCAGGCCGCCGATAGTCACATGCCGAGCGCGATGCAATTCGTGCAGCAGGCAGTAGAGAGTCTTACCCATGCGGACTCCCGACTGTGGCGAACGCTCAGGTTGTTATGGTTCAGACCGGGCCAGTTAACGATTGAATTCATGGAAGGGCGACGCGTTTCGCTCTTGCCTCCCATCAGACTTTATTTTGTCTTCAGCGTCATATTTTTTGCACTGGTTTCACTCTCGCGCCCGCGGACCGCGTTAATGCGGTTCATCCACGCCAAGCACCAGCGGCAACTCTCCCCGGCGAGCTGCAGCAATTGGCACTTTTTCGGGGATCACGCATGGACCGAGCACTTCACGCGTATTTGTGAAGAGAGCTTTCGCGACAACGGCGCCAATCTGCTGCACGCGGCAGTCGATACAATGCCGGATGCGATGTTCGCTTTCGTCCCATTAATTGCTCTTTCCCACATGTTGATGTACTCGCGGCCGCGGCACCTTTACGCAGAGCATCTATTGTTTTTTCTTCATGTGCATGCGTTCTTTTTTTCGATGATGACTGTGTGGATGCTGTCACCCGCGTCCGGTGCAATATGGCGCGTCTCATGGACAACGCCGCTGTGGCTCATTTGTACAATGTTCTCGGTGATGGTGGTCTACGGCGCCATGGCACTGAAGCGTGTCTTCAGGAGGAATTGGGTCGGAACGATAGCCCGGACCCTCGCATTGCTCTTGATCTACGTCGCCGCGTCAGGTGTCATGATCGCTGGCATATTGATATACGCGCTGGTTCGAGCGTAAAGGCGTAGAGGGCCGCCCTCAGGCCCGACAGTGATTCCTGTCGCGGCTCAAACTGAGTGACACGTTGTCGTGGATCATTCATTTGCTACAACGCGTACACATTGTGCCTGAGAGCTCGAAAAGCCGACATCAGGCGGCAAAAACCCGCTAGCACCATGCCTGCAGACCACGATCGCGCGGGCGAGCCATTTTCCGGCATTCGTTCGCGGCGGGATCGCGGCCTCAAATCTCCATTACCAGGAAATTCAATGATGAAGTGTCCCGCGAAACCTATGGTACTGACTTCGACGACTCATCGTGGTGGTCTTGCCGCTTTCATGCTGACGATCGGCTTGTGCAATCTTTCAACGGCGCAACAAGTCGACACCGCGGCGCAGCCCGAAAGCCAAATCGACGAAGTGGAGGTGACATCCCGCAAGCAAAGCGCGCTGGACGCGGAAGCCATCAGCTTATCTGATACTCCGGACGCCGAGCCGTCGGTCGGTGGCAAAACCTCGATCGTCATCGGCGCGGCTCCCCGTGTGGCGCCCGTGTACGAAGGGTCGAAAATCACCAAGGTGAGCCCGTTTCCCTACATTGATATTCACGGATTGTTTCACGACCGTGTCTTCATATCGGACATCCGAGGTCTTGGGATCAACATCGTCGATACGGGCGCTTTCCGGACAGGCGTGGCATTCAACGACCGCGGCGGCCGCACGAGCTCCGATAGCCCCCGGCTACGAGGTCTGCCCGATATTGGCTCATCAGCCTCCGTCGCCGGGTTCATGACCTACAGGCTCAAGCCTTTCGCTTTCGAGTTCAAGGTTCAACGAGAACTGGGATCTCGAGCGGGCACGGAAGCTGAATTGGGCGCCTCCTTCGCGATGGCGCCGAACCCACGCTGGCATGTCTCGGTGGGCGCGCAGCTCAACTGGCACGATGCCAAGTTCAATCAGAAATACTTTGGTGTGACGGCAGCCGAAGCCGCACAGGCGAATGCCGCGGGAAACCCGTTGATCGCGTACGTACCCGGATCGGGTCTCGGCACCGTCGGGGTGACCGCAACCAGCGTGTATGCGATGACCGAGCACTGGGGTTTCGTGACGCGTCTCGGACTCAGAGACCTCATCGGTTCCCCCGCGAAGGACAGTCCGTTGACCGAGCGCACGTTCGGCGTGGATTTTGCGATCGGCGCAATTTACAAATTCTAAAGAACGGAGTGAGAATAAAATGAAAACGCTGGTCAAGATTTTCCTGGGAAGCCTCGGTGTCGGGTTGGCGGTGACCATCGCGCTGGCGGGGTACTTGATCTATCCGGCAACGCCCGGCCATGCCGCCAGTCTGGTATTCCAAGGCTATGTGCTGCTGCCCTCCAATCGAGTGCTCTCGGTGCTCGATTATCTGACCGTGAAGGACGACAAGCTGTTCGTCACGGGTGAAAGCACCGGCGATGTGTACAGGATTCAAATCCATAAAGACTCCCTGCCGACGGCCGCCGATGTAGTGAAGTTGAACGGGGAGCCCGCGGCACATGGAGTCGTCATCGAACCCTCGAGCCATCTTGCCTATGTGACGCGTAGCGAAGCGAATACCGTCGATATTTTCGACCCGGCGACGATGGTTCTGATCAAACGGATACCGGTGGCGGATGATCCGGATGCCATCTTTTACGATGAATTCGACAAGCTCGTATATGTCGCGAGCGGCGATTCGCATTTGGCAACGTTGATCGACCCGTCGACTCAGACGATGCGGGAGACCATTCCGCTGGGCGGCCAGCCGGAGTACGCGACTCTCGATGCCTCGACAAGGCTTCTATACCAGAATCTGCATGATACGAATGCCGTAGCGGCGATCGACATCGCCAAGCACAGCGTCGCGCAGCGGTGGCCGCTGCAAGGATGCAAGGCGCCTGTCGGAATGGCCATCGATGAGATTCATCGCCGGTTGTTCGTCGGCTGTGGTGGGAACGCCGTGCTGGCAATCTTCGATCTGGAAGAGCATCGCGTCGTCGCGACCGTGCCGATCGGCATGGCGCCCGACTCCGTGGTGTTTGATCCGTCATTGCATCGCATCTATGCGACTGGAAGAGTCGGGGTTCTCGTCGTCATTCAGCAGGATGAGCCGGCCAGGTACCGGATCCTCGATTCCGTCCATCTGCATTATGGGGCACACACGCTGACCGTGGACCCTGCGACCCACACGCTCTACGTGGGATATGCAGGCCTGGTCGTCAATCCGCGCGTCGCCGTATTCACTCCTCGCTCCTAGGGTTTTATGCAATACAACTCCGTCCATTTGCTCGCGCCGCTTGGACTTACATTGACGCTCGGTGGCTGCGCGACGCTGCCGTCCGGGAAACCGGACCCCAGCGATCGCTTCGAGCGCGTCAATCGATCCGTCTATTCATTCAACCGCGCGATCGACCATGCGGTGCTGCGCCCGGTCGCACGCAGTTACGTCAAGATCACTCCGGGCCCGGTGCGTCGCTCGATCTCGAACTTCCTCGCCAATATTGACTACCCGGTCACCATCGTGAACGACATCCTGCAAGGCAAGATTCGCGACGGGTTGAGCGATGTGGGTCGATTCGGAGTGAATACGGTGGTTGGAATCGGTGGCCTGTTCGATCCCGCAAGCCACTGGGGATTGGAAAAACATGACGAGGACTTCGGCCTGACGCTGGCCAAGTGGGGCGTACGATCCGGGCCCTATCTTATGCTGCCGATTCTGGGGCCTTCCTCGGTTCGAGATGCGCCGGGTCGTCTCGTCGATCGCTTCATGACTCCGACGCCTTACGTCAACAACACCGGTGTCCAGGTGGGTTACTTCGTCATCAAGGGGGTGAATACGCGTGTCGACCTTCTGGACACGGATGCCGTGATCGACTCGGCTTACGATCCATACGCTTTCGTGCGCAATGCCTGGCTGCAGCGGCGCGAGTACCAGGTACATGGCGCGCCGCCGGAAGCAGTGTTCCCCGAGGAAGACGGCGGGCGGAAGCCGGCCGAGGACAATAGCGGGCAGGGGCAGGCGATACCTTGAAGGAACCGCGATCCTAGGTTCGGTGGGGCGGGTCGCAAAAGGCAATGCGGCGCGCCAGACGCCGCCGCCCACCGGCGAACATCATCTGGGCAACGAGGGCGGCAATCAAAGACGCCATCGCATTCCGCCATGCCGCCCAAAGCGTCAGCGAGACCCGTGCTCCGCGATCGCTCGATGGGTCGTCAAACACCACATCGAGACGCGCGGCGCGCAAATATTCCGCCGGGCAATCGACAATCAAATTGCCTAGGGAGCTCGCGGAAGTGGTACAGCCAGAGGCTTTCCAACCTTGATGGTACGCCTGACTGAAAGTGAACTGAATGCGCGTGCCCGGCGACAGCGCGCAGGCCGGCTCGCTGCCTGTCGTACATCCGCCATGAAGGAGGATATGGCTCCAGGTCACGAATTGAGCGTCGAAGGGAGGTGCGGAGAGCAGGGCGCTTCCGTTCACCATCACTTGGGCAATCAGCGTACTCCCCGGTCCGTTTTGCGCGCGAGTGAAGTCATCCATGTCGTAACAATCGCAGACGCCACGCGTGGGGGTCAGAATCTGGCCTTGAAAATACCCGCTGGGGATCGCGACGTATTCGATGGCCTCAGGCCCATGCTTGAAGGGGGTCCTCAGGGATGGCGCCAAGAAGGGCGGTGAATGAAGCCATTGCGATGTCAGGGTCTCCGCTTGAAAGCCCAGTTGAAAGATCAGGACGCAGGCGAAGAAGGCGTGCATCCGCCAGCCGGGACGCAACTCCGAAGCTGACCTCCACAAGGCGGCGGCGCCCATCAGACTGAGTGGCAGCGCCAGGAATCCCCAATACCTTCCCGTGACGCCGATTGAACGGAAGCCGGGCAAGGGACGCAACAAGTCAAAGGGACTCGACCAGGTTGGGACGTGTAACCCCTTGAGGCTGCCCATACCAAGGACAATGCTCGCCACACTCACGACGAGCAACGGTCGACTGAGTGCCGCCGGCAATTCAGTGGCAAGCCAGGATCGATATCGCCACAGACAATAAAACAGAACAGGACCTATATATACGCTCAGTTCATGTCCGTTGCCGTTGGCAGGAAGAACCTTCCCGCGAAGTGGCAATATCGCGAACCAAACCAGCGACAGAGCGCTGGTGAATCGGTCCGCGGTCAGGCGTGGAAAGAAGGCCTGTGATTGCAGCATGGGCCAGAGATAGCCCGCATCCAGAAAGGCGGCCAAAGAAACCGCCAACCCGAAGATCGCCGCCGGCGCGGCGCGGTGGATGGAAATTGACAGCGCCCCGGCGTAAATCCCTATCCACAGCAGCAGATGTATGATGGCGACGGGAGACCCATCAATAACGAGGGCTACCGTTGCACCGACCAGTAAAACGGTGAAGAGCAAACGCAGTGCGCTGCCAATTCCGAAACGCTCTCTGGACCACTGCGCTCCACGATGCAATACCCACAGAATCAAGGGCAGTATCAAGAATGGGATAAAGTCGAAGTGCCCAAATCCCAATCGACAGAAGAAGAATCCATTGCCGATGAACAGGGAGGCCGCCAGCGAACGCTGCAGACGAATCCGCAACCAAAGCCCCGCGTAGAGAAAGCCGCCAAACCAGCCCGCCCCGAGGTAAGCGGCGGTGGTCAATCGAACTCCCCACAAAGGACCCCATACATAGCTCAACGCCATGCTGAGCGACATGAACGGGACCTGCGGCTCGCCGGCCAACGATAACCCGGAACACATGACTGGGGTCCATTGCTTCGCAATCCCGAACAATGCTGCGTTCCAGTATTGCAGGCTGTGGAAAACCAGGAATTGATCTCCGTCTCTCGGCCCCGATTGACGAAAGAAGACGATCAAAAAGAGAACGTAGAGTGCGACCACCCCTATCGCGAGTGCAGTCAGCCACCTCGCAGCGGCGGGATGCAGTCTTTGCGGGTCGGCCGAGTTCATCGGCAAACACGCGCGCCAAATTCAGTGGTCGATCTCACGCCAATGTCGCCCCGGCGGAAAACCGGGAACTCTACGGAGGCGTCTTATCCGGCTGATGTGCGGATTTCAGGCGTGTTCGCACAATATGTATGAATCGAAATAAATCTCTCTACGAGACGCTCGCAGGGGTGCGCAGCATCGGCAACACGATGCGGGCCTCCAGGCCTCCCTCCGGCCGATTCTTGAGAATGATCTCGCCGCCGTGCCCCTGGACAATGGCTTGAGCCACGGTCAACCCCAGGCCGACGCCGCCGGTGGTGCGATTGCGCGACTTATCGATCCGATAGTAAGGACGGAACACGTTGTCGAGCGCATCCGGAGGTATGCCGGGTCCCCGGTCCCTGATGGCCACGACCAGTGCGGTCTCTTCACAGGCGAGCTCAATCTCCGGGTTTCTGGCATATTTTGCGGCGTTGTCGATCACATTGGTGAAAGCGCGCTTCAGTGTGAGCGGTCGGCCCCGATACACGGCGTGTGCGGGGCCGGCGTAGCCGACATCGACGCCTTGATCGGCGTAGTCATTCGCGATGCTGAGAAGCACCTGCGGGAGATCGAAGCTGGTCGACTCCTCGGCGGTCGCATCGTCTCGAAAGAACGCCAGCGCTTCGTCGACCATGGTCTGCATCTCGTCGACATCTCTGAACAGGCGCGCCTGTTGCTCAGGGTCTTCGATGAATTCGCCCCGCAGGCGCATGCGCGTCAAAGGAGTGCGCAAATCGTGGGAAATGGCCGCCAGCATCATGGTTCGGTAGGCCACGAATTTTTGAATCTGCGCCTGCATGGCGTTGAATGTCTTGACCACTTCCTGCAGTTCTTTCGGCCCGCTTTCCCGGATGGGCGGAGCTTGCGGATTGAGTCCGAATTGGCGCACCGCCGCGGCGAGCCGCTCTATCGGCTTGGAGAACTGGCGCGCGGCCAACACGGCGACGACCGTTATCGATGCCGCCAGGAAGCACAGCCACACGACCCAGCGATCGGCCAACGGCATTCCCCAGGTCCTGGTCATTACGCTGAAGACGAGCCAACTTCCATCGTTCAATTGCACCGCCAACATGTACGGCACGAGCGGCCTGCTGCGATCGTAGGCGATTCCCGGCGGCACTGACCCTGCGCGGTCGGGGCTCAAAACGACAGCGGCGCGCTGCACGCGGGCGCTGATTTTTTTCTGGGTGTTTTCTTCGTCGCTGCGCGGCGCGGACTCGAGCGACGCCGAGGCACGGGATCCCGCCGCATACCAGCCGACTTGAAACACTTTGGTGCCCACCGCCGCCGCAAGCGTCTGGCGCACCGTGGGCGGCGCCGCGTCGATCATACGGACGATGTCCGCGGCTTCAGTCAGCAGGCTTGATTGCTCCAATGAATCATTCGACCACACGCCGCCAAAGGTCTTGAACAGACCGACCAGCGCGAGCGTCACGGCCACGGCCAGGACCTCGGTCCCGGCGAAGCGGCGCGCGACGGTGTCCGACGCCCAGGATGGAAGCTTCATCCGCGCGTCACCACGGGCGCGAAAATGTAGCCACCGTTTCGCACGGTGCGGATCAGCACGGGATTCTTCGGGTCTTCCTCGAGCTTGTAGCGAAGGCGGCTCACCTGGACATCGATGCTTCGGTCGTACGCCACATGCGATGAACCGCGCGCGAAATCGATCAGCTGGTCCCGCGTCAAAACCCGCTGCGGATGTTCGGCAAAGGCCAACAACAGGTCGAATTCGCCGCCCGAGAGCAGCACCAGCGTGTTGTCGGCCGATCGCAGCTCGCGCCGCGCGACGTCAAGACGCCAATGGGCGAAACGCAGTGCCGGCCGAGTTTCGCTGCGTGTCGGTGCCGCGGCTTTCTCGGCGGTTCGTCGCAGCACCGCTTTGACTCGAGCCAACAGCTCGCGCTGATCGAAGGGCTTTGTCAGGTAATCATCAGCCCCAAGTTCGAGGCCCACGACCCGATCCGTAGGGTCCGCCACGGCGGTGAGCATGATGACCGGCACCGCGGACTGTGCGCGCAGCCGCCGGCATAGGTCAAAACCATCCTCCTGCTGCAGCATGACGTCGAGAATCACGAGATCGATAGTGTGCTTTTCCAATGCGGAGAACATCGCAGCGCCATTTTCCGCAACCGCTACATGGTGCGAGTGCTTGCGGAAGAAGTTCGTCAACAAGGACAGGATGTCCTCGTCGTCATCGACCAGCAGCAGATGGGGCATCGAAGTCATTCTCCAAGGACAACACGCGCGGGTGGTTGAATGATGTCCGGACGCGGGGTCTTTGTTTCAGGTTGGATACATTGGCGTCCGGACCAACGCGCGGGTCAGGCCGGTAATGGCCCCGTGTACATGGCCGGTTCTCGAATGACGCCGCCGACCTCGTACTGTTCGATCGAATGGGCAATCCAGCCGACGGCTCGTCCCAGCAAGAACAGCGAGTCCTTGCTATCCATGCCAAGGCGCCGCGCGAGGTAGACGTTGGCCAGCGCAAAGTCAGGCTCGAGCCCTTTGGCATCGTGAACCACGGCAATGGCGCGCTGGAGTTTTCGAAAGTCGGCGTCGTCGGAGAGAATTTCGCCGAGGCGCTGAAGCACTGCCCGCGCGCGAGGGTCGCCGTTCTTGTACAGAGTGGACCCGAACCCCAGAATCTCCTCGCCCTCGCGCATCCGGCGCACAACGGGGTCTTGCGGTTCGCGCGAGGTGGCCACTTCATTGAGCAGGCGGGCAAGTCCTTCGTGCCTGCCGATCTTGGTTCTGCGCCCCATCGAAACGGAAAGTCCCGTGAGAACGCAGCGATAGGGAGTAACACCGGTGCTGGCTACGGCGCGCACCGCATAGGTTCCCGGCTCGAATCCGTGGTCGGCCGACAGCACCATGACGCGGCGGATGAGGTCGGCCATGTCGTCGGAGGCGCCGAGCCCGCGCGCAACACTCACATGAAGTGGATCATTGTTCAGGGAGTGTGTTTTGACCGTGAACGCCGCCAGCCAACGAAGCACGTCGACGCCGGTCTGGCACATGCCGTCGCGAGTGAGGTCATAGGCGCGCGGGTTGGCAATTTCTATGAATGGGAACAGCGCGGTTGCGCGATCTGCGGCGCTGATTCCAGAAAACAGCCGCACCATCTCCGGCAGTTGAGCCGGCGCATTGGGCAATGCTTTCGTGAAAAGCGTCGACCGATCCGCCTGCCAAAGCAATGCGGCAACGTCCTCGACGCTGTGCGTCTCCGACAATCGAATCGCGTTCTCGCCGCGATAGTGCGGCCCCTGTTCGGTAATGAGGGTGATGTCGGTCTCGCGACGCAGTCCCCCTGGGCGCTCGGCCGCCGGCGCTTCGCCGCCGTTCGCGACTCGTTCGATGTCGGCCCTCCAATACCGGTTACGGCGGGACCCAGGGACCGGCTGCGAACGGATTTTCTTCCGGCTGACATAGGCATACAGCGTCGGCAGGTTTACGCCGAGCATCTGCGCGGCCGTTTCGGCAGAAACATATAGCTCGTCTTGCATGGGATCCTACGTATGTACAAATAACATCAAGATTGACGGATGAAACCGATTATTACACGATTTACCCAGACAATAAATACATGTTGATAAATGTTGTCAATATATGGGGGAGTGTATGTCGGTACCATCAATCGAAATCCGAAGTCTGACTGGCCGAAGGCCTCTGCAATCGGCGCTGGCGGCGGTTCTTGGTTTCTCGGCATGCCTGCCTTGCGCGCGCGCCGAGGACGAGGGGCCGCAGTCGAGAGCGCCGAATCCCCAGCTCGAAGAAGTCTTGGTCACTGCGGAGCGGCGCGAATCGAAGCTCCTGGACACCCCGATCGCGGTGTCGGTGATCGACGGCGCCGCAATTCAGCGCGAGAGCCTGGTCAACCTCAGCGAGATTGCCGCGAAAGCGCCGAGCATCACATTCAATCAGGTGAATCATTCCGAATCGTTCATCTCCATTCGAGGAACGACCATCGGCAATGATGCCGCCGGCATCGACCAGGGCGTTTCCGTATTCATCGACGAGGTCCCCACCACCGGCTTTGGTGATGACAGCCCCGATCTCTACGACTTGCAAAGTGTCGAAGTGCTGCGTGGCCCCCAAGGCACGCTGTTTGGCCGGAACGTCACGGGCGGGGCCGTGTTGATCCGCACCGCGCCGCCGAGCTTTACAGCGGCGGGGCGCGTCACGGCCACGTATGGCTCCAACAATCTGATGGAGGTGCAGGGGTACGACACCGGGCCGCTCGCGGAGAATCTATTGGCAGGCAAAATAGCGGTGGATGTTCGTCGACGCGATGATTTTCTGACCAACGTCACTCTTCACGACAAGACTTACGGCGAGAACTTGGGATCGTTCCGAGCGCAGCTGCTATGGACACCCAGCTCGGAGCTACGCGTGCTCCTGGGCGGCGACTATCTGGACGATACCTCCGCAGGAAAGACGCAATGGCTGGTCGGTAATTTTCAACCCAGCCTCTTTCCCACCTTGAGCTACAGCCCGGACGATACCAATCAGGGGTCGAATGCGCACACCGACAAGAAAGTGGGCGGCCTGTTGACGCACATCGATTGGGAGCTGCCTTTGGCGACCTTGACGTCCGTCACGGGCTATCGAAAGGTGGATGAGCACGTGCATTTTTCGACGTCGGGCGATCCGTTCAACAGCATCATTTCCGATCCCGTGATACACGACAATCAGATCTCCGAAGAGGCGCGCATCACATCGCCTGCCGGTCAGCGTCTCACCTGGGTGGGCGGGATATTCTATCTGCATGCCGATCGCGCCTATCTGCAAACGGTGTCCTTCGACGCCGTCCCCGGTACCCGGCTCAATGCCTTCGCTCAGTTTGGAGTTCCGAGCCTTGCCCGATTCTTGAGTCCCTACGTCAATCAGGCCAATCAGCACGTCGCGGTGGAGAGCAGAGCCGGATTTGGCGAAGCGACATTTGAAATGACCACGGGTCTCAAAATGACCGTGGGTGCCCGCTACTCCAGCGAGTCGAAGTCAGGACACACGGAAATCAGCGACACCAGCGTGACGAACCCCAACTTGAAGTCCGGGCCGTATTCGAGGACCTGGACGGCATTCACGCCGAAAGCGCTTCTGTCATATGAGCCAGTCTCCAACGTGATGATGTACGTGAGCGCCACCAAGGGCTTCGAGAGCGGCGGCTACGATACCAATGGCACCACCAACGCGGAACTTGCCTCGGCCTACAACCCCGAATATGTATGGAGCTACGAGGGCGGGATCAAGACGGCGCTTCTGGACAGGCGCCTGCAGATCAACTTGGCCGTTTACGATGCCGAATACAAGGACCTGCAAACGCGCAATTTCGATCCAATTTCCGGCAACATCATCGCCGGAAACGCCGCCAAGGCGCGGGTACGAGGCGGCGAGCTCGAGGTGGAAATGCTGCCGATCGAGTGGCTGACTCTCGGACTGTCGTACTCGTACACCGACGCGAAATACCGCAGCTACCTGGTCCCGAACGCTCCGCCCGCTCCGCCGACCGACAACTCCGGCCACACCATTCCATTCACGCCGCGCAATGCGGCCAACTTTCGCGCTGAAACGCATTTTGCGGTTCCGGGCGACGCCGGCAAGATTCGCATCGGCGCAGACGTCACGTATCGCAGCGCCATTCAGTTCAACGATGTCAACAGTACGCCGGATTTCATCGTGGCGAAGAGCGCGTATCACGGCGTGCTGAATATGCATGCGACGTGGTCGTCCAACGAGGATCGCTCGGAAGTGACCGTGTGGGCGAAGAATCTCACCGATAAGCGGGCGATCATCAATAACGCCGACCTGTCCAATTTCTTCGACACCATCGCGGAATACAACAAGGGTGGTTACGTGTCGATCGAGAACTGGAACGATCCGAGGACTGTGGGAATCAGCCTGACGAGACGATTTTGATATGAACGAGATTCGGTATGTAGCAGCCACCGGTGCACTAGGGGTCGGCGTGGATGCCGAGGCACTCGAGCAATCGCTCGACCTGCGGCCGCACTTCATCGCCGCCGACGCCGGCACCACCGACGCCGGCCCCTTCGCGCTCGGCTCGGGCACCGCGGCGTTTCCCCGCGAAGCGGTCAAGCGTGATCTTGGCCGGGTCCTCGTCGCGAGCCGCAAGGCGAATATTCCGGCGCTGATCGGCTCAGCGGGCACGGCCGGCGGCGACCCTCACGTCGAGTGGGTCCTCGACATCGCCCGCGAGATCGCGCAGGAGAACGACCTGTCCCTTCGTACCGCAGTCATCCGGTCGGAGCAGAATCCGGACTACCTTCTGGGCCTTTATCGGGAGGGGCGCATCCGCGCTCTTGATCCGGCTCCGGAAATCGACGCGGCGGTGTTCGCGCGCAGCGCACGAATCGTCGGCATGATGGGCGTCGAACCGTTGCAGGCGGCATTGCACGCCGGCGCCGACTTCGTGCTGGCGGGACGTTGCAGCGATCCCGCGCTGTTTGCGGCGTTGCCGATCATGCACGGACTTGCACCAGGCCTCGCGTGGCACGCCGGCAAAGTGACCGAGTGCGGAACCATGGCATGTGAAGGAAGGCATGGCGGCGTGATCACGGCGACTGTCCGGGAGCACGAGGTGATTCTGCGCCCCGTCGGCAAGGGACTGCGCTGCACGCCGCAAAGCATCGCCGCGCACAGCCTTTACGAAAACGCCCATCCCTACCTGCACAAGGAATGTTCAGGCACTCTGAACTTGACGAATTCAAAATACACGGCGATCGACGATGTCTCCGTCCGCATCACGGGCAGCGAGTTCATCCCGTCGAAGGACTACACGGTAAAGCTCGAGGGCGCGGAACTGGTCGGCTACCAGTCAATCATGATCGGAGGCATCCGGGATCCTTTCATACTCCGGCGCCTGGACCAGTGGTTGGCCGAGGTCAAGGACTACATCTACGGCGCGGTGGAGCGGGTTCTGTCGCTGCGTCCTGCGGATTGGACCCTGACCGTCCACGTCTACGGCCGAAATGCGGTGATGGGCACCCTGGAACCGAACCCGTCCGAAATGCCGCACGAGGTCGGGATCGTCGTCGAGGCAACCGCAGCCACGCAGGAACTGGCGACCAAGGCCGCTCAACTGGCCCGTCAACCGTTTCTGCACCACGGTGCGCCCGAATGGACCAGCGGCACGACAAGTTTCGCGTGCCTGCACAATCCCGCACATATCAATCGAGGCGCCGTATATCGTTTCAATCTAAACCACGTCGCGGTGCCGCGAACCAAGATGGAGATGTTCAGAACGGAGTTTGTCCAGCTCGGGAGACCGCCACGATGAAGCTTGCAGAGCTCGCGAGCCTGATTCGCAGCAAGAACGCGGGTCCCTTCATCCTGACCTTCGACGTCATGTTCCCGGACGATGAGAGCTATCTACGCGCGAAAAACTCCGGCGCACTGACCATCGCTCGCTTCGCCAAACTATTCCGGTGCCAGGAGAAGCACGTTCAGTTCTTCGAATGCGATAACGCCCGTGCGTTCAAGTTCAGTATCCCCCGACCTATCGTGCAGGGTAATCTTGGCGACGGGGATATGCATGGCGGCCAGCAATTCATTCCGCTGATGGACATCGAAATTCAATGACGGAAATACGCGGGCCCGATGTCGGCGCGCGGCTCGATCGGCTGCCTCCGACCCGATACATATGGTGTCTGGTCGGACTGGTGTCGTTCGGCGCTTTTTTTGAAATCTATGATCTGGCGCTGACCGCGCCGTTGAGTCTCGGGCTTCTCGCCGCCGGGGTCTTTCATCGCGGCGCGGCGGGATTGTTCGGCTTCACCGACCAGGCAACGTTTGCCGCCGCCACCTTCGCCGGCCTGTATGTCGGCACCCTGGGGTTCTCCGCGGTGGCGGACCGGTTCGGTCGACGGCCGATCTTCACGTTCGCGCTGCTCTGGTATGCAACGGCGACGGTGGTGATGGGCCTGCAGAACAGCGCGTTCGCCATCGATTTGTGGCGCTTCGTCGCAAGCCTGGGCGTCGGCCTCGAATTGGTTGCCATCGATTGCTACCTGGCGGAACTCATGCCGAAGGCGGTACGAGGGCGCGCTTTTGCGGTCAGCGCCTCGCTGCAGTTCCTTTCAGTTCCCTTGGTCTCGGTGCTGGCCTGGGCTTTGATCCCGGGCGCCCATCTGGGCATCGCCGGATGGCGCTGGCTGGCTTTCGTTCCGGCTGTCGGCGCGCTGCTGATCTGGCAGGTTCGCAGAGCGCTGCCGGAATCGCCGCGATGGCTCGAGGCGCATGGGCGAGCAGTCGAAGCTGATCAGATTACCTCCAGGATAGAGCAACGCGTGGCCCGCAACCTTGGGGGCGAGATCCCGCAGCTGCACGCTCCGACGGACGCACCGATGCATGGGCCGGCCAAAGCGATCTCCCTCTGGACGCCGCCCTACAGGCGGCGAACCGTCGTGCTGATCGTATTCCACATCTTCCAAACCGTCGGCTATTTCGGTTTCTCGAACTGGCTTCCCACCCTGTTGGTATCGCAGGGTATCGAAATCGGCAAGTCGCTGGCCTACAGCGCGGTGATTGCATTGGTGCCGCCGCTCGCTCCGATCGCTTTTAGCTTCTTTGTCGACAAGTTGGAGCGAAAGTTGATGGTCGCTGCGGGAGCACTTCTGGCCGCCGCCGCCGGCTTGGCTCTGTCGCGAATTACCCAGCACTCAGACTTTGCCGTGTTCACGGTCATAGGAGCCGGCGTCGCGATCGGCAACTCTCTGATGTCGCTGTCGTATCACACGTACCAAAGCGAGTTGTTTCCCACACCGATGCGCGCCCGGGCGGTGGGGTTCGTCTATTCGTTCAGCCGGCTTTCCGCGATCTTTTCCAGCTACATCATTGCCGCGACACTCGATCGTGCGGGCAGTGTGGGTGTGTTCGTCCTCATCTCGACCGCCATGGTCGTCGTCGCGCTGACCGTCGGCCTTTTCGGCCCCCGGACCCGTGGGCTCGCGCTCGAGCAGATATGAGCCCTTAGCTGCTCGGAAGCGATTCCATGTCCAGCTCCGCCCGCAAACTTGCAAGGTCCCGAGAAACGGTCGCCACGGCCAGAGTGCGGCCGTTTCTGCGCACCGCGTCTTACGAGAATTGCGTCGTCGGAATCGACAGCCCCTTGGATGATTGCGCCGTCCGGCAACTCGTGAATTCCGATGCCACTGCGGAAGTCGCGTTTGGGCGAGCTCATTGAAGTGCGATGACGCCGCTGAATGCGACGTTGACCCTGAGTCCGGCAACTTCCAGCGTCATTTTTGCCGGAAACGATTCCGTGCCTGTGATGGCGCCGGCCGCGGCGGCCTTGGCTACCGCCTGCTCGATCTCCCGCTGCGAACTGATGCCGACCGTCTTCAGGAACTTGCGTATGCTGAGATTCAGCGCTTCTTCATTCATGGAATTCCCCCATTTGCTGGGATTGCGACAGGCCATGAGGATTATCAACCCGCCGCGGGTCATTTGCGAGCGCCCCGTAGCCCCGCGCCGGGCATCCTCCGTCAGATTTTCTGGAGCCCGTAGCGGCGCACCTTCGACAGCAAATCGCGATTGCCGGGCAGCGACGCGATCAGCGCCTTGGCGTATTGTGCCGTCTCGCTCATTTTTTCCCGTGCCAGGTTTCGGTCGGTGTCGTTCAGCAGCCAGGGCGCAACGGTGGTCTGAAATCCCATGCCGTAGAGGATGTATTGGTAGCTCGCCGCCGAGAACACTTCTTCACGATGCGAAAAGTCTTCGTGCCACGGACTATGGTCCCGCCAGAATTCCAGCACTTCGCGCAGGCTGTCCGGAATCGAGTCGCGGGCTCGATTGTCGATCCAGAATCGAGAGTCGGTCCGTCGGCTCAGCGCGTAGTGCAGCTTGAGGAAATCGACGATGCGCTCCCAGCGGTAGCGAAAGGTATCGTTGAATATTCGCGCCGCCTGGCGCATGCCGCCGTGGCAACCCGGCAGCAGGTTGGCGATCGACTTGGCCGACAGCTCGATCATGACGATGGCGGATGCCTCGAGGGGCTCGATGAAACCGGCGGAAAGTCCCACCGCCACGCAGTTGCGGGTCCAGAACTCTCGTCGATATCCCGAATTGATGTCGATTTTTCGAAAGCTCAAATCGCGCGACGGATCGCCTCGTGCGCTCAAGTAGTTCTTCAGTTCCTCGAGCGCGCCTTCATCCGAGATGTAGCCGCTGGAAAATACATAGCCCACGCCGCGGCGGGTCGTGAGCCCGATGTCCCATACCCAGCCCGAAGACTGTGCGGTGGCGACAGTCACCGAGTTGATCGCGGTGTCGTCGGTCGGGTACGGAATCTGGACGGCCCACGCCTTGTCGATGAAGAGCACATCTTTCTTGGGAATGAACGGGACGCCCAGGTGCTTGCCGATCAACAGCGAAGAAAATCCGCTGCAATCGATATAGAGGTCGGCGGCGAGCGTCTCGCCGGACTTCGTTAGCAAGTGCGCGATGTCGCCGCTCTCCTTGGACTCGACCCGGACGATATCATCGTATATGTGCGTGACGCCGAGCTTGTCGACACAGTGCTGTTGGAGAAAAGGTCCGAGCTTGCCGGCATCCAGATGGTAGGCGTAGTTCGCCAAACCCGTGAACTCGGGCGTCGTGATCTGCTTGGGCGCCAAGGCACGGCTGCAGACATTCGTCTGAAAGCACATGCTGGCCGCGAAACTATCGCCCCGCGGATTCTCCAGCCAGTAAGGAGCCAGATTGCGCTCTTCATAGCCGACGGGCAGCGTGAATGGGTGGTAGTAAGCATCCGCATCGCCGCCGTCCACCCACTTCACGAATTGCGATCCTTGCTTGAAAGAAGCGTCGCACGCGCGCAGAAAATCTGTTTCGGTCACCCCGATCTGTTTCAACGTAGTGCGGATCGTCGGCCAGGTACCTTCGCCGACTCCGATCGGGGGCTGCAGGCGCGATTCGATCAGAGTGACCGAGATGCCGTCATCCCCGCGTCGCGGATAACGCGACGCGAGCACGCCGGCGGTAATCCAGCCGGCGGTGCCTCCGCCGACCACGAGAATCTTTCGAATCGGCTGCGGTTCGGCCCGGGTCGTCATTCCAATCCTCTCAAGGGCGCGCGGCGGTCACGCCGGAGATCAGCCGGTTCTTGCGGGCGACCAAGGCCGCCACGTGCGCGATCGATGCCATCTGAAAATACATCCATTCGAGAAACTCGCGATCGCGCAATTCCGCCAATTGCGCCGCAGGCAGCGCCTTGAGGGCTGCGGCCGCAATCCAGTAAAGCCCCTGCAACTTGGTCTCGCTGCCGTCGACGAACTCGATATCGATCTGCACGGGCTCGATCAGATTGAGTTCCGCCAGCCGTCCGGTAAATGCATAGGTTTCCTTCGCTCCCGCAACCAGCGCCGACAGCATCGAGGTGATGTCTTGCAAGAATTTTGTCGGTTGGCCGTCTTCCAGGAAGAGGCGCTCACCCTCCTGCGACTGAACGGTCTGGCTCAGATCGAGCGCCACCTCGAGAGAAGGTGGTTTGCCTTCAGAATCCTCCGCGCGGCGGGTGATCAGCGAAAACGGTTGCCGCTGGATCTGCAACGGCACGTAGGCGGCATCCCATCGATCGCCCACAAAGAACAAGTTCTCGCGAGGTTGGAAGCCCAGCAGCGCGGAAGGCTCGAAGCGGCCGGTTTCCGTGTTTTTGATGTAGAAGATCGGATAATGCGCCAGGAGTCGGGGAAATTCTCGAGGGATCACGCTCACCGCGTTGACTTCTGCGTTCTCTCGCGTCGGCCGCGTCGCCGCAATGCGGACATCCCGGTGAATCTGATTATTGAGTACTACTCGGTTGACCACTTTCGCCTCCTCCATCCGAAGATTATAGCGCGCATTCTTGCGTCTTCGGCGGCGCGCGGCGAAGGAGCTACGCCTCAAGTCGCGGTACAATAGCCTTCATTGCTTCACCGCGAGTGCTTCGAAAATGCGTGTCGAGCCGAACAAAGCGCAGGAGTGGGAAGATGTTGATGCGGCCGTATTCCATAACACGATACGGACCCGTGACCGCCCGGCGGTACTGCGCGGCCTGGTGCGGGCTTGGCCGGCGACCCAGGCGGGCCTTGAATCGGCGCACTCGCTCACCGCCTATCTCAAGGCCTTCGATAGCGGCCATGCCGCACCCTTGTTCGAGGGACCCGCATCCATCGAGGGACGCTTCTTCTACAACGATACGCTGGACGGATTCAATTTCGAGTCCAAGCGCGCGTTGCTGGGCGATGTACTCGAGCGTCTTTGCCGGGAATTGAAGAATGACTGCGCGCCGGCGCTCTACTCCGGTTCCGCGTCGCTGCCGATTTACTTTCCGGGTTTTTCCAGCGCCAACCACGTTCGCAGCCTGATTACCGCCGAGTCGGTGCGCGAGTCGATCTGGATCGGAAATCGCACCTGCGTTGCGGCGCATTTCGACAATATCGAAAACCTGGCCTGTGTCGTGGGGGGGCGGCGCCGCTTCACCATGTTTCCGCCGGACCAGATCCGAAATCTCTACGTGGGCCCGCTCGATCTGACCCCGGCGGGGCAGCCCATCACTCTGGTCGATATCCGCAATCCGGACCTCGAGCGCTTTCCCCGCTATGCCGAGGCGGCGAAAGTCGCCGAAGTCGCCGAGCTCGCTCCGGGCGATGCGGTCTACATCCCCGCATTGTGGTGGCACAACGTCGAGGCGCTCGAAGACTTCAATGTACTCGTCAATTATTGGTGGCGCGACGTTCCGGACTACTTCGACTCACCGTCGAACGCTCTTCTGCACTGCCTGCTGACGATAAAGGGGCTGCCGGCCTCGCAGCGGCGGGGTTGGAAAAGTCTGTTCGACTACCTGATTTTCCAATCAGACGGTCCGGCGCTCGAGCATCTGCCGCCTAATGTGCGGGGACTTTTCGGAGATCTCACGCCCGCGAAAGCGGAACGCATCCGCGCGATTTTGCTGAAGTATCTGAACCGCCAATCCTAAGATCTCGAGCGACCAAGGGCTGCCCCCCCCGGTCGGGGGCCGCCTCCGGAAGGAGGCGGCCTGAAGAGACTGACCGGCGGCTACAGCACCACGCGGAAGCCGACCTGATAGCGGGCGAAACCCTCGTTGGCAGCATAGAACTGGTTGGTGAATCGGCCATACTGACGTGATGAGGCGGAGGTCAGATTGATGCCGTCGAACATCACGGAGAAGTGCTTGGTAATGTCATAGCTCGCACTCATGTCGAGCTGGCCGTAGGCCGCGGTGTAGACCGGCTCACCGTTCTGGTCAGTCTGATTCAATCCGGCCAGGAACGCGCCGCGGTGGGCGTAGGCCACACGAGTCTGGAAGCCCCACCGCTCGAAGAATCCCACGACGTTGTAGGAACGGCTCAAGCCCGGCAGCGCGAACTGGGTATTGATGGTCTCGGAATTGAAAGGCGCACCGCCGGACGGAATCGACCAGTTGGCCTCAATACCGAAACCCGTATCCCAGAACAGGTGCTGCACCGAGAGCTCAAATCCGTGGATGTCGGTCTTGTTGCCGTTGCTCGGAGTCGTGATGTCCCAAATGACCAAGGGGTCGCCGGGCTGCCCGGTGAACGTGAGCTGCCCGGGATTGTCCGTCAGCATCTGCGCGAATATGCTCTGCGCGGTTACCGCTTTGCCCGCCGCCGTGAGCTCAGCAATGGCCTTCTTGGCGACCGCACCCGCATTCGGATCCGTGATGCCGAACAGCGGCCCGGTCACGGTGGTGTTCGTCAGGAAGTTCGTCACGTGCTTGGTGAACCAATTGGCCGCGACGTAGCTGCCCTTGGCGTAGTACCACTCCGCCCCCAAATCGATGTTGTTCGACTCGTAGGGCAAGAGGCCCGGGTTGCCTTGCGTGGCGGTGCGTGAGCCCGGCTTCGGCGTGGACGTCACGGAGGTGGTGCCGATCATTGAAAGAAGATCAGAGCGGGCAATGGTCTTGCTGTACGAACCACGCAGCAGCACGCCAGGCTGCACTTCCAAACTCATATCGATGTTCGGCAGAAACTCTCTGTAGGAACTCTTGACGTCGCTGTAGGTGGCATTGGCCGCATACTGGGTGAAGAACTCCGTGGGATTGTTCCACGAGACCGACACCGGAACCTTCTGCAGACTCTGCGCAATGACCGTGCTCTTTTCATAGCGCATGCCGACCAAGGCCTTGAAAGGCATGCCGTCAAAGGTGGTGGCGAAATCCATCTGCACGAACGGCGCCGGCGTGTCTTCGCGGATATGGTCGTCGTTGTTCGGCGATTTGTTCTGGGCAAACGTATAAGGTGGGAAGTTGCCGTCAGGCGTACCCGGCGTGCCGGGAGGTGATCCGGGGGGAGGCGGATTTAGTCTGCCGCCCGCCTGCGTGGCAGCGATCGCGCTCGCCAGGCTGAAGCTATAGAAATACGGAACCTGGATTCCGCAGCCACCGCCCGAGAACTGCGTGACAATGCTGCAGCTCGACACCTTGGTAAAAGCACTCGCCGGAATCAAACCTTTATCGACGGGGTTGTAGTAGCCCCACGCGAAATTGCCGCTGTTGAAGGACTCGGCTTCCGTGGTAAATCGCTTCAAATCAATGCCGGCCTTGATGCTCTTGAAGCCGCTTTCTGAATCGCTGTTCTTCCACGTGGTATCGAGCAGGACCTCCTCGACGGTGTTGCGGAAAGTGGTGTTATTCGCCTGGCCGAACAGCGGTTCGATCGTGTCCGTGCCGAGATTGCTCATGGTGTAGGGCGGAGCGTAGATCCAAGAAGTGGTCGGAATCTGCAGCGCCGCCGCGGCGATACCGGCACAGGGGCCGCCCGCCGGAAATGCGGGACCCATGGTAAAGCACTTGTTGAGCGATGTCGTCCCCTGAGGGATTTGACCGACGATACCGAAATTATTCGTGCCCAAGGCTCCGCCGCCCGAATCGGCCGTGGAATGGTGAGCGTCAAAATTCACCGTTACATTGTCCGACGCCTGCCACTTGAGGTTCAGGCCGGCAGAGCCGTTCTGGTTCATGATTTCGTCGTTGGTCGCGAAATACGAGTCGTCGCTGCCGGTATCGACCAGATTCGTCACCGTTCCGTGGGAATCAATGATGGCGCTCGTGGGGTTCGGACCATAGTCGAACCAGGCGCCGAAGGTGTGCGTCTGGTTCCTGTCCTTATAGAAGGTATACGTATAGTCCGCCGTCGCGACCAGCGAATCGATGGGTTTGAATTGCAGCACGGCCTGGCCGTTGATGCGTTCACGCTGGTGATCCAGCACTCCCCAGCCTTCGTTGCGCGGCGCCCAGGTGTTGCCGTCGGGGTTCGTGTTGGAACTTACGACCCTGGGATCGCCCGCAGCAAACTGGTTTTGCAGCCAGCCGTTGATGTTCGCGCTCTGCTCCTGGCTGTTGCGCTTGGAGTAGGATCCATTGATCAGGAAACCCACCCGATCGTCGAAGAAGGTATCGCTGAACAAGCCGGAGAAATCCGGCGTGACCTTGCTGCCCACTTTGGTCGACCTGTCGTAGTCGGCCTTGGCCGAAAACTGCGCCCGCATCCCATTGAAATCGAACGGTCGTGCGGTGGTGATATTGATCGTTGAACCGATGCCGCCGCTCGCGATGTCGGCGCGGCCGGTCTTGTACACCTCGATGCCCGCAATGCCGTCGGCCGAGAGATTTTCGAAATCGAAGGATCGGGACGCATTTCCGGTGTTTGGCCCGATGTTGGCCGGCATGGAGCGACCGTTCAAGGTCACCATGTTGAATTCCGGGCCGAAGCCACGCACCGTCACGCGCGAACCCTCGCCGTTCACACGGTCGATGGTCACGCCGGGAATGCGCTGGATGGACTCTGCAAGGTTGGTGTCAGGGAACTTGCCGATGTCCTCGGCCGTAATGGCGTCGACGAACCCACTCGCATTGCGTTTGATGCTCTCGTTGGTCACCAGCGACTGGCGCAAACCGGTCACCACGATCTCGCCGAGGCTGTCCGTCGTTGAAGCCGTGGTGTCGGTCGCCACCGCGGGATCGGCCATCGCGCCTGAGCAGTACATCGCTATCAGGACGGCGAGCGGCTTCATTGGCATGGACGGTAACGGATGCTGCGCCTTTTTCGAGGCGTACGAACGACTGGACTTCTTCAAGGCACTCTCCCCTCCCGTTTGCCGGGATCATGTTTATTCTGCGTGCCGACGTCGAGCGTCGATTCTGTGCAAGCGGTTTCTGAAACCGGTTGCAGGCCGATTCTGCCGCTGTCTATTTCAAAATGCAAGGGGGGTCTCGTCCCATTAACAAAGCCCTTTGAGCACGCCAAGGTAAATCCGGCCTTGACACGGGCCGCCCCCTGCACGCAGCATCTCTGAAACCGGTTGCAAAAAATCGGGCGCGGGACCCGTTTATGGGTGGGGGAGGGGGTATGAGTCGCACAATTCAGCTCCTTGGGGGTGTCATCACCGCAGGCTTGCGCGGCCGGCCGCAGGCCCGCGTATGACGGGCGACGAATTCAAAATCGTGCGCATCGCCGCGACGGTGGCCCTCGGCGGTTTTCTGGTCGGATTCGACGCCACCGTCATTTCCGGCGCGGTGCCCTTCATTCGCGAATACTTCGACCTGCACGGCTCCGCCGGCAGCCTCAAACTCGGCTGGGCGGTGAGTTGTCTCGGCTGGGGCGCGATGGCCGGCAACCTGGCGGCCGGACCTTTGAGCGACCGCTTTGGGCGCAGAAGCGTGCTGCTGCTGACGGCGGTGCTATTTCTCGCCTCTTCGTTGACGGCGGCGTTCTCCACTCGCTTTGCGGTGTTCGTCGCGGCGCGAATCTGCGGTGGTCTCGGAGTCGGGGCCGCAATTCTCACGGCCCCGGTGTACATCGCGGAGATCGCGCCGGCCCGCAGCCGCGGAAGTCTGGTCTCCCTCAATCAGCTGATGATAGTCATCGGCATCTCGATCTCGTTTTTTTCCAATTACTTTCTGCTGCCGCTGGGCGCCGATAGCTGGCGATGGATGATGGGCGTTCAAGCCGCACCCGCCGGCATTTATTTCTTGCTGTTGACCTTGGTGCCGGAAAGCCCCCGATGGCTGTTGAGCAAAGGCCGCGCGGCCGGCGCGCGGATCGCGCTCGCCGCGGTTCACGGCGCAGCCGGCGCGCAACGCGAGCTCGAGGCCATCCAGGCGAACCTCATCGAGAAATCGCGGCATTTCGGCATCCGCGAATTGCTCACGGGGCGGCTCAAGCGGGTCATGATATTCGGCCTTGGCATCGCGTTCTTCCAGCAGGCCACCGGCATCAACGCCATCTTCTACTACCTGCCCACCATCTTCGCCTCGTCCGGCGGCGAGCTCTCGACCTCCTTCGCGCAGTCGGTGCTGGTGGGCCTCGTCAACGTCGGCATGACGTTCGTAGCCATCTGGCTGATCGATCGTCTGGGGCGCAAGCCGCTCTTAGGGATAGGGATCACCGGGATGATCTTGTCGCTGCTGACCATCAGCTGGGCATTTCATTCGGCGCATTCATCGCTCGGGATCGGCTCGCCGGTCAACCATGGCAACGTGGTGCTGATCGCCCTCATCGCCTACGTCGCCTCCTTCGCGATCTCCCTGGGGCCGGTGATGTGGGTATTGTTGTCCGAGATATTCCCGAATGAAGAACGGGCCGCGGCGATTTCAGTAGTCGGATTCTGGAACTCCCTGGTCAGCGCCAGCGTCACCTTGCTCTTTCCCGCGGAGCTTGCGACGTGGGGTCCCGCGGGCACCTTCCTCGCCTACGGATTGCTCGCCGCCGCCGGCCTGCTGTTCATCATGATGCTGGCGCCCGAGACCAAGGGGAAGACACTCGAGGAATTGGAAGGAATTCTCACCCAGCCGAAGCAGGCACTGGCCTCGTGAACGTGAAACAGAAGTTGCCTTCAGCACCCACTCCCGGCAAGAGCGGCCCCCGGCCGCGCCAGTCGGCCACGCTTCGGATGGTTGCCCGCGAAGCGGGCGTCTCCGCCAGCACCGTGTCGCGGATCATCAACGGCACGGTCAATGTGAGCAATGGCCTCAAGCATGCCGTCGAGGCGGCCATCGTGAAGTTCGACTTTCGGCCGAACGCCGCTGCGCGCGGACTCGCCCTCGGCAAGACTCTGACCATCGGCGTGGTCGCGCAGGCGATCGACAGCCCGTTCTATGGTGAAGGGCTGCGAGGAATCGAGGCCTGTCTGCGGCAGCGCGGATACGCGCCTCTGTTCATGAGCGGCAACTGGCACGAAGAGGACGAAGAACGGTGCGTGCGTGAGTTCATTGCGCGCGGCGTCGATGGGATTATCGTCTTCGCCGGCCGCCTCAGCGATGCCAAGCTGAAGAGTTACGCCAAGGAAGTGTCGATCGTGGTAACAGGCCGCCGTCTGCGGGCGCCGGGGCTGTTCAGCTTGCAGATCGACGACCGGCACGGCGCGATGCTGGCCGTGCGTCACCTGCTGAGTGTCGGACACCGCAGGATCGCGTTCATCAACGGTTCTGAAAATCATCCCGACGCGGTGGAAAGGTTCGAGGGATACAAGAAAGCGCTGCAGGGCGCCGGAGTCGATTTCGATCCCAAGCTGGTGGGCGTCGGCGACTGGCATGAGGAGGGCGGCTTGCGGGCAACACTTGAACTGCTCGGCTCGAAAGCCAAATTCACCGCGCTTTTTTGCGTGAACGACCAGACGGCCTATGGCGCCTGCCTCGCGCTTTACCGCAAGGGGCTCTCGGTGCCGGGTGACGTGTCGGTGGTCGGATTCGACGACTTGCCCTCGTCTGCCTACCGGCTTCCGCCGCTCTCCAGCGTGCGGCAATCGATCGGCGAGCTCGGCGATCGGTCCGCGCTGGCGGTTCTCGAGCTCATCGCCGGCCGGCGGCCGCGCATCGATCCTCCCCCTGTGGAACTCGTGATCCGTGAGTCGACCGATCGCAGCGGGCGCAAGGACTGAAGCGAAAGCGGCCGGGCTGCAAGACTCAATACTCTTTGGAAACAAAAAGATAGTTACTTAAATGAACGACCTTAAATCTCTCGATGAGCTCTCCAACCGCTTCCCGGCGAGCTTCGTCTGGGGCGTTGCCAGCAGCGCCTTTCAGATCGAGGGTGCCTCGACCGCCGACGGCAAGGGCGACTCGATCTGGGATGAATTCTGCCGCCTTCCCGGCGTCATCGCGGACGGCTCGGACGGAAAGATCGCTTGCGATCACTACAACCGGCTCGAGTCGGACCTCGACTTGATCGCCGGGCTCGGGGTGGCAGCGTATCGCTTCTCGATCTCCTGGCCGCGCATTCAGCCGACAGGTTCCGGCGCTGTCGCCGGACCCGGCATCGATTTCTACAACCGTCTGGTCGACGGATTGCTCGAGCGCAATATCGAACCCTTCGCGACTCTCTACCACTGGGACCTGCCGGCCGCGTTGCAGCGTGAACACAACGGGTGGGCCGACCGAAACACCGCTCACCGATTCGCGGAATATGCCGCTCTGGTCGCGGAGCGGCTCGGCGATCGCGTGCGCTCGTTCGCGACCCATAACGAACCCTGGGTCACGGCGACCATCGGCCACGAATTGGGACATTTCGCACCGGGAGTCAAAAACCGGGCCGTGGCCATGCAGGTATCGCATCACTGCCTGCTGAGCCATGGGCTGGCCATGGAGGCCATGCGCAGCTCGCGCAGCAATGTCGAGGTGGGCATTGTCCTCAATCTCTCACCGGTGTATTCCGCGACCGACTCGCCGGCCGATAAGATGCTTGCGTTGCGCGAGGACGGCCTGCTGGTTCGCTGGTACATGGACGCCTTGCTTCGCGGGGAGTATCCGGCGGATATCCTGGAATATCTTGCGGCCGATGCGCCCTCGAGCCAAAACGGCGACGCGCAATTGATCGCTCAACCGCTCGACTTTCTCGGCGTGAATTACTACCACCCCATCGTATCCTTCGCGGGTCGGTCATTTTCTCAGGCCCGCGAAGGCGCGACCGTCACCGACATGGGTTGGGAAGTGGCGCCGGCGAACTTCACCGAGATGCTGCTGCGCCTGGATCGCGACTATGACCTTCCGCCGCTGTTCATCACCGAAAACGGCGCAGCCTACCGGGATCTGGTCGTTGACGGAGGCGTCGGGGATGAAGACCGGCGCGCCTATATTGAAGCTCACATTCGCGCCGTCGCGGACGCGGCCGATCAAGGCGTCGACGTGCGCGGTTACTTCGTGTGGTCGTTGCTCGACAATTTTGAATGGGCCGCGGGCTACACCAAGCGCTTTGGGATTTACTATGTCGATTACCAGACGCAGGCCCGGATTTTGAAGCGCAGCGGTTTTTGGTACAAGGACCTGGCCGCCGCGTTCAATCGAGCGCACGCAGGCCGCAGAGCGAGACAAGGCACGTGAACTTGCGTTCACCGGCCGCGGGTCTCGTCATTTTCCTCATCGCTCACGGAACGTGTTGGCCGCAACAAGCGACCGCTCCGCCCCCCTGGTTGAATGCATCGCTGCCGCCCGACCTGCGCGCCGACGCGGTGATACAGCAGCTGACGCTCGATGAGAAGATTCAGCTGGTGCACGGCATCGGTTGGGGACCCTTGAAGGTGGGCAGCCCCATTCCGCCCGACAACAATGGCGGTGCGGGAGAAGTCTTGGGCATTGCGCGTCTCGGCATTCCGTCCCTGCAACAGGCGGACTCGGCGGTTGGCATTCGCATGGCGGCCCCGCAAGGCCGGTACGCGACGTTGCTGCCGTCCGTGCTGGCGGCCGCATCTTCATGGGATCCGCAGGCGGCCCGTTTGTACGGCGACGTCATCGGACGCGAGCTGCGTGCGCAAGGCTACAATCAGTCGATTGGCGGCGGCGTCAATCTTGCGCGTGATCCGCGAAATGGCCGGCTGTTCGAATACCCCGGCGAAGATCCGCTGCTCGCCGGTGTGACGGTGGGTCAGGTCATTCGCGGTGTGCAAGACAACCGGATCATGGGCGATATCAAGCACTTCGCCTTCAATGATCAGGAGACCGGCCGCACGGTTGTCGATGCCCGCATCGCGCGCAAGGCCGCCCGCGAAAGCGATCTTTTGGCCTTTGAACTGGGCATCCGCATCGGACAACCCGCGTCCGTCATGTGCAGCTATAACAAGGTGAACGGCGATTGGGCGTGCGAGAACGATTGGCTGCTGAACCATGTGCTCAAGGGCGCCTGGCATTTTCCGGGCTTCGTGGTTTCCGATTGGGACGGCACGCACTCCACGGACAAGGCGGCGCTCGCGGGTCTCGACGTGCAGATGCCGGGCGATGAGTACTTCGGTGCGGCATTGAAGGAGGCGGTCACGGCGGGGCGGGTTCCCATGCGGCGTCTCGACGGCATGGTGCACCGACTGCTGCGCTCCATGTTCAGCGCCGGCGTGATCGACCACCCCCCGGTCCCGCGCAGCGTGGTCGATCCCTTTCGAGGCCTGGAGGATGCGCAGCACATTGCCGAAGAAAGCATCGTTCTATTGAAAAATGACGGTACGCTGCCCCTGAAAGCGGTCTCTGTGCGTTCGATTGCCGTGATAGGCGCACACGCCGATGTCGGCGTCCTGTCCGGAGGAGGCTCGGCGCAGGTCGATGCACCGGGCGGAAATGCCGTCAGTCCCGCGACCCCGACCCAGTGGGGCAAAGCGGTGTATTTTCCATCATCGCCGTTGCGATACATTCGAGAACATGCCGGCGGCGCCCTCGTGCAATTTGATGCGGGCACGGATGCCTCCTCGGCGGCATCGCTGGCAAAGTCCGCGGACATTGCCATTGTGTTTGCCGATCAGTATATGAGCGAGTCGGGCGATGCCCCAACTCTGTCTCTGCCCGGCAAACAAAATGAACTCATCTCGGCGGTGGCAGCCGCCAACCCGCGCACGATCGTGGTGCTGATCACGGGCACTCCGGTGACCATGCCCTGGATCGATCAGGTGGCCGGCGTGATGGAAGCCTGGTATCCCGGAATCGCCGGGGGACAGGCCATCGCGAATCTCATCTTCGGGAGTGCGGTCCCTTCCGGGAAGCTGCCCATCACCTTTGCCGGATCGGAGGCCGACCTGCCACATGAGCGCATTTTCGGCATGACGCATGACGGCGCCCGCGCAGATTCGGCGTGGGCTGCCGATGAAGAAAAGCGCCAGAGCTTCGCCGCCGATTACACGGAAGGTGTGCGCTTTGGATACAAATGGTTCGACTCCGAAGGCAAGCAGCCGCTGTTCCCCTTCGGCTATGGGCTGTCTTATACGAAGTTCAGGTACGCGGATCTGCACGTGGACCCGGCGGCAAAGACCGCGACGTTTATCATTGAAAATACCGGTGCACGCAGCGGGACCGAGATTGCGGAAGTCTATGTGCAACTACCCAAGGCGAGCGGAGAGCATTTCCGCCGGCTTGCCGCCTGGCAACGCGTTGAAGTGCCCGCCGGCCAACAAAAGGTGGTTACCGCTGCGCTCGAGCCCCTCGCCATAGCAACCTTCGATGCGAAAAAAGATGCGTGGGCTTGGGCGTCCGGCAAGTACAAGGTCTTCGTTGGCGGATCATCTCGCGATTTACCGCTTGCGGCGGAAGTCGTTCTGTATTGATCGCAACGGCTTTCCGCGGCGGCCAGCACAGCGCGACCCTCCACCCGCCCCTGTGGGAAGAAGATCGCGCTGATTGGCACTGAACTACTTTGCTTTGCCGCCGCTCGGATCATCGGCCGGATTGACATAGGTCAATGCGAACGGCCCGATCAGGTTGATTTGGATCGTCGCGCCGGTCTTTGTCCAGGCGTAATGATTCATGTGCGCGGGCGCCACGGCGTAGCCCCCTGCGCTAAAGGCTTCGCCTTGCTTGGTATCCAGCTTGTCGCCCATGCCGAGGTAAAGCGTGCCGGATAGGACGGTGACGTGTTCATCGGTCGGATGCCAATGCGCGGGTATCTTGTAACCCGCCGGCAGCTTCAATCGCACCGCGACGGGACCGGTCGCTCCGGGATCGCCCGCCAGGACGGCCATCATCGCGCCTTTGGGCAGCACCGGTGGCGCCGCTGACCATTTCACATCCTTGGAGCTCATCACCGCTTGGGGCGCCCCGCCGACGGCCAGGCCGGTGAACGCGACCAGAAGTGCGAGTCCCGCGAGTTTCGGGATCGCCTGCATGGCTGACTTTTTCATGAATTATCTCCCCCTGCTGAAGTGAGCGCATCGACTTGCGTGCGCACGGATAGTATTTGAACCCTGCGATGATACTCCGCCTATCTTGACATCGGCAGATCTGCGCCATGCGGATGCGCGGCTGCCTCCGCGGCCGTTTGCAAATGGCACCTCCAAGGAATCTGGTCCGTGATCTGCTTGCGCCGCAATACGCCCCGCGCGTGCGGCCTGCCGGCCTGGTAGTTCTGAACGTCGCAAAGGGCGGCACTCATCATTCCTGTGCACATGAAGACCTTGAAGCTCAGAGGAGGACTGCACTCGTAAATGACATTCATGCGAAGTTCCGGCGCCACGGCGGGTTCCGGCCCTGCGAGCGCGCTGTCCGGGCGTCGCGACGCAATCACGCCAAAGCCTCCCTTCTGCATCACACTGGAAAAAAAGAAGTAGCCCATGACGCCAATGACAGACGCGATGAACCAGTGAGCGCGAAGCCAGTGAAAGATGCCGCCAAAGACGTTGCCGATCGCTCGCAGCACGATCTCGATGATGTTTGGCGTTCCCGCCCGGCGCGGAATCCCGGCGACTGCGCCCTGCTGTCGTGACGCCGCGCCGGCCTTCAATCGGTGGGTAACCTGCCGGATCGCATTCGCGCGCCGTCCGATCTGCAACTGTGCCGCAAGCAGCAGGCCGAGCAGCAGCAACGTCGATAGCCCGTAGAGCCACGCTGATTCGCCGGTCCGCCGCGCCAGCGCATCGGGCAACGCTTCCACGACGCGCAGACTCGGTACATAGAACTCCGCACGATCTACCGCCATGCTGAGCGCGCCCAAACCCAGAGGCACGAGTAACGGCACGAATACAAAGTAAATGATTGCTCCACGCCAGTTGCGCAATGTCGCCATGAGCTGGATGCGGAAGTCGGCGACGGAGCCCTGAAGACACAGGAAAACATACGCAATGAGCATCTGCATCAGCACGATGCCCAAACTCAAGCGCAGAATTCCTTCCGGATTCAGGAGCCGCAGGACCTCGGCGATATGATTCAACGAAAAAAACAACGTTGCCAACACGAATGCCTTGGACGCGTAGTCCAGGGTCAGCAGTCCAACTCGCCTGACGAGCAGATGGCCGCTTGGACTCAAGAACTTCACCAGCGACGGCGCGTTGGCCTGGCGCGCGAAACTGACCGGCAAATCGCCGTCGCTCGTCTGCTGCAACCGACTCGCGCCCTTGGCTACCAGCAGCCGGCAAAGGGCCTCGGCCCCTGCGCCGGCCGCGTCATGCAGTACGGCCCGGCCTGCATGAAGCGCATCGAGCTTGGCGCCCGCATCGATGAGGCGCTCGATCACCTTCAGGTAAGCGGCATCTCGCTTGAACACGTGCTCATACGCCAAAAATGCAGCAAACAAGGATGCGTACGGAGTCGAGCCGACACCCATGACATCGCCGCCGACACGGTTCACGTCCGCCTCGTGTGCAAGAAAAGCGTTGAGTGCCTCCAGGGCGATGGCGGAATTCCCGGCGCTGACCAACGCCAGATGCAGCGGCAGAGTCCCATTGCCGAGCGCTTCATCCGGCTTGGCGCCGCCATCGAGGAGCACCCGGATCAATGATGTCGACACTGGGTAGCTCGTTCCGCCGCCGATCAGGGTGCTCGAGGCCATGCCCAGCGGCGTAATGCCGGTTGACTCGACGATGTTCGGATCGGCACCACGTTGGATGAGGGTCTTCGCAGCGTCCTCGGACCGGTAAGACACAGCCCAGCAAAGTGCGGTGTACCGATCCGCATTCGCGTAGTCGACGGCCGCTGCGTGATCCACGAGATACGCAACCATGTTGGCGCGATTTTGCATGGCTGCAACATGCAGGGGACTCAGGTTCCCGCTCAGACAATTGAACTCCATGCCCTGCGCGATGTAGATGTCGAGCAGATCTGCGCGTTGCTTGCTGACTAGATCGTTGGCCAGTTGCGCCTGCTTGCGAGCCCAGTCGGGAACCAAATCTTTGAAGGAAAGCCAGTCAAATGCCTTGAGCAGCCCCATCGTGTCGACCGGCTGCGCCTCGCGCAGACCATTTGTCTCACTCACGTACGCGAGTTTTTTCAACCAGATCAATGCCAGTGAATCCTTGGCGAGCAGCTGTCGCCGCAACTCCGCCCGATCCGAATCATCGGCCTTTGTCTTGAAATCCTCCGGCTGGTAGAAGAACTTGCCGCGGATTTTGATGCGATCGCGGCCGGCGCCATGCAGGGCGTAGATCGCCGTATGCAGTGCAAATTCGTGGGACGAGCCGCTCAAGAACAGCGCCTGCAAGGCAGACGCCACATCGCCTTCACCGGTTGCCTGCAGATACAGGTAGAGCGGGTCGAGCGGATTGGCCAGCGCATCGCGGTAGTGGGATTCTTCGGCGAGTAGCGCATCGCCCAGGTCTTCTGCGGTTCGGCAGGCTTTGCCGCCGATGGAGACAAACGGTCGCGCGGGATCCAGCGCATAAATCGCGCGTGTCAGGCCGGCACGGCGACGCGCGTCGTCCTTATCGAACTCACGAGCGATCTTCTCGATCTCGGTCGACAGATCCATGTCGTTGGCGCGATCGAGCCACTCCTTGATGCGCCCCAGATACAAGTAGTCCATCCCCTTGGTTGGAAATCGCTGCAGAAGCGCCGCAAGTTCGGCAGGGCCGGAAAAGCTATTCTGATCGTTGAACGATCTGCTCTCGTAGGGCCGCCGGGTTGCGCTGTACTCCACCCGCAGCGGTCGTCCCTCGGTCCAGAGGGTGATCTCATCGCGCGCCCAACGCTCCCGCGGCAAGGGATTGAGCAGACCCTTGATCAGGGTCGCCAGTTGCGGATCGATGTCGGGCGGGAAGCGCACATCCTTGTTGCGTATTTGCGCCAGACGGACCGCGTCCGGAATTCCCTGGAAGGGTCGGCTGCCGGTCCAGCATTCGAGCAGTGTGATGCCGAGGGCGAAATAATCGACCTTCCCGTCCACCTGCGTATCGGTCTCATTGGCGAAGCGGGACAACTCCGGTGCCGCGTAATCCTTGGTTCCCTGCGCCTTGACGATTGCCTCATGCGTGCCGGGTTGCATCGCGCTGGAGATGCCAAAATCGGCCAACACGACGTTGCTGGCGGTATCGTCGAGCAGGAGAATATTCTCCGGTTTCAAGTCCTGGTAGATCACTTCGACGGTTTCGTGCAGATGCTGCAAGCCATCGACGATGTTCCTGGCCAGAACTTTCAAGCGCCGCAGGTCGCGTATGGCGCCCCGGTCACGCAGGTACTTGTCGAGGGAGCCCCCGCGCGCAAGGCCCTGGATCTCGTAATCGCGCCCGTTGCTCGTGCCAAACCCATAGGTCCGCAGCACATTCGGGTGCGGGGACATCTTGATTCGCTGCAGGACATCCTGCGGCATGCGCACGCCGCCACGGTAATACTTCAAGGCGAAGGCGGCAGAGTCATGCTCCACCTCATAAATGATGGCCTCGCCCGAGGACGCGCTGATCTCGCGCACAATGCGGTATGCAACCCCATCCAGCGTGACCGCCTGCCCCGCAGCGAACTGCGCGTCGCCCGCGCCGGCGGCCGCCGTGTTCCCGGTCAAATTGGCCAAGCCAGCGGCACCGCCGGCTGGCGGCGCTGCGTCAAGGCGTCTGGTGCCACCCGGCCCCATTCCAGCGCCGGGGGCTTGCCCATCCAGACGATATGTACCGGGCGCGGCAACCGGCGGCCGGGCCGCGTCCAGGCGCCTCGTGCCGGAGTCGGGCGTTGGATCAACCACCATCTTTCTCCGCACCGAAGGCCGGCCGCTGATAACCCGGATTCATTTGCAGCAAGGTCACGTCCAGCGCCGAGCTGCTCAAGTAGTAATCTTGCAAGGACCGGACCATGGCTTTTTGTGCCGCAGGATAGAAGACGAAGTAATGATCCTCTGGTGCGACGCGCAAGGAGAGCTGATCCGGGTGCTGGCGGGCGTATTCGACCGCGTCGTTGCCTTCGCTGACCATCTGCAAGGCAACGCGCTTCTGTAGCGCGGCTCGAAAGTTCGCACGCTGAACCGCGACCGCGCTCGCCATGTCGAATGCTGCAATCAACGACTGCCACTGGCTCCCCAAGGGAACCCAAAACTCATTCGGCTTGGCATCTCGGTAGTTGAATCCCCCCAACCATTCACGCTCGCCGAACCGGCGCACCTCGATGAGCCGGAAGGGCCGGTCAGCCGGTATCGTCATTGCCGGTCCCGGCGCCGCCACCTCGGCGTCGCTGACCGGAGTCCGGAAAGCGGACATCGGCTGGCGGAACAAATAAAAGCCCGACAAAACGCCCGGGTCGCTCAGGCTGTCAAGATAGCCCTCGGGCCCGATCAGAAAGAAATTCTGAAACGACACGAATCGTTGCGCGAACAACTCCAGCTGTTCGGTGTCTTGCTGCCAGCTATGATTCGGGGGCGCGAGCCGGTTGAGACTGGCGATCGCGATGGCCGCAAAAACGGCCAAAAACACCAGCAGCCAATTGCGCACGAAGCGCAGCGCGCGCCCGCGCAATCCACCGAGCGCGGCCGAGCATGCGGGACAGTCCTTGTTCCCAAAAAAACCCGGCTGCCAGGTGGTCGAGCATTGTGCACAGGTGTACGGGATCATGGCGCGTTTCCCGTGCGAACCACGTCGGCGATGAGGACCGAGATGTTGTCCTGGCTGCCGACCCCGCGAGCGAGCTGCACGAGCGTGCCGACGGCGGTCTCCCGATCGGCCGACATGGCCGCAGCGATCGCCGTCTCGCGGACGACGTCGTGGAGCCCATCGCTGCTGAGCAAGAACCGGTCGTGTCGCTCCAGACCGCCTTCGAGCGCATGAAATTCGAGCCGGCTGGCGGCCGCACCACCCAGAGAATTGACCAGAATGTTGGCCGGCGCAGTCGGATCGTTCGATTGCTCCCGCAACGAATGATCGCCGGTCATGCGGGTGAGCACACCGCCGCGGTATCGGTATAGGCGGCTGTCGCCCGCATGAAACCGGTAGCCGCTGCCGCCGTACACCAGCAGCGCTACAACGGTGGTACCCATGCCCGCCAGTGCCGGATCAGCCTGACTCTCACGGCCGAGTGCTTCATGAGTCTCGCGCGCCCAGGTGGTCATCGCGAGCTCCAGCTCTTCAGGCGTCAAGTCATCGGGCAGGTCGGCGGTCAGGGCGCGCACCCGATGCAGTGCAATCTCACTCGCCTGCTCGCCGGCAGCGGCGCCGCCCATACCGTCGGCCAGCGCCAGCAGCAACCGCCCACCCGCATTGTCAACGACAAAACTCGCGGACGCGGCGCGGTTGCGCACCGTTTCGGGCCCCATGAGTATCAGGTCCTCGTTATCGACCGGGCCGCAACCCAGGTCGCTGCGTGCGTTGACGTCGACAATCATTCGAAACTCACTTGAAACGCGACATCGCCGAGCATCAAGGTCGAGCCGGGCGCCAGGGCCTGGTCTTTGAACGCCTCCAATTGACGCCCGTCGTAGAAACTGTGATTGGTCGAGTTCAGATCGACCGCGGACCAATGGCCATCGGGCCACTGCTGCAATTTCAAATGATTGCTCGATATTTGATCGAAGCGCGCCAGTTCACCTACGTGGGGCCCGTTCCGGCGTCCGAGAACATCGCCGCTCGAGGGATAAAGACTGAGGCCTTGCGCGGCATTGAAAAGCCGCAGGCGCCCTTGCGGATGAACGGCACTGTTGGCGGCCGTCTTGAGCGAAACCAGAGGTTTGCCGTCGAAAATGCAGCGCTTGCCCTTGCCAAGGCGGCCGCATTGGCTGCACTTGAATAGCTCGACGCCGCACTGGTCGCAAAACCAGGAATCGTCATCAATGCCGGCTTTGCAGCTTGCACACTCCACGATTTGTGCGCCTTGCGACTCCCGTCGAATCACCCGCGAACGCTCTGATCAAGATCCTGGATGCGAAACCGGCGCAGCTCTGCGATGCGAATCGCCGGATCGCCCTCGAGGTCCGCCACCCGCGCAGCGCAGTTTTCCTGCGTCTTCTCAAAAATCTGCCTCACGCTGCGGGCGTTGGCAAAATTGGCGCTTCGCTGCGCCTGCAATGTTTCCATACGCTGGCGCAGCGCCGCGGCGACGTCATCATCGTAGTGGACGCCCTTGTTTTTTGCCATCGCGCTGAAGATCTTTACCATATCGCCGGCGTTGTAATCCTCGAATTCGATGACATCCGAAAAGCGCGAACGCAGCCCGGAGTTCGAATCGAGGAACGCTGCCATCTCCCGGGAGTAGCCGGCGGCGATCACGGTGAACTTGCCGCGGTCGTCTTCCATGCGCTTGAGCAGGGTATCGATCGCTTCTTGACCGAAATTGTCCATGGCGCCCTGCTTGAGCGCGTAGGCCTCGTCGACGAAAAGAATGCCGCCCATCGCGCGATCACAAATATCCTGTACCAGTCGAGCCGTGTGGCCTTGATAGGAACCGATCATCTTGGAACGATCGGCTTCGATGAGCTTGTTGGTCGGCAGCAGCCCGATGCCGGCGAAAATATCAGCCAGGATGCGCGCCACGGTGGTCTTGCCGGTTCCCGGGTTGCCCGAAAAAACGAAATGGCGAGCGAGAATCTCCCGGTCTCCGGTCAGCTGCTGGGCCTCCAAGGTGTTCTTCAAGCGCTTCACAGCCTGCTTGACCCCATCGAGGCCAACCAATACCTCGAGCTTCTGCATTGCCGCGTCCAGCGACGGCGGCGGCGCGCTGCTGCCGGGTTCGTCCAGATCCACGGCGCGCAGAGTCCGGATCTCATTGATGCGGCCAGGATCGGTGCTGGACATCTTTGCAACCCGGGTCGCGCAGTTCTCCCACGCCCGGTCAAGGATCTGACGCACCGTTCGCGCATTGGCGAAGTTCTTGTCGCGGCGTGCATAAAGGCGGTCCAAATGCGCCTCGAGCGCAGCCGGGAAGTCTTCGCCGTATTGCAGTCCTTGGGTTTTGACCATGCCGCCGAATATCTTTGCCATTTCCGCGGGCTGATAGTCCTCAAAGTTCAACGTCGCAGTGAAGCGCGAACGCAGACCGGGATTCGAGTCCAGGAAGGACTGCATCTCGGCCGAATAACCCGCCGCGATGACCACGAATTTGCCGCGGTCGTTTTCCATGCGGGTGAGCAGGGTGTCGATGGCTTCCTGGCCCAGCGTGTCTGAGTCATTGCGATGCAGCATATACGCCTCATCGACGAACAAGACGCCCCCCATGGCCTGGTCGCACACCGCCTGTACCATCGGCGCCGTCTGCCCGGAATAGGGGGCGACCAGCTTGCTGCGATCGGCCTCGATCAGCTTGGCGCTCGGCAACAGGCCCAAACCGTAAAAAATATCCGCAAGAATTCGCGCCACCGTGGTCTTGCCGGTTCCCGGATTGCCCGTGAAGACAAAGTGCCGCGCCAACGGCGCATTGGCACCGGCCAGCCTTTGTCCCTCCAGCATGTTCTTCAAGCGGGCAACCCCATCCTTGACACCGGCCAGCCCCGTTAGCGCGTCGAGCGTACGCATGGCTTGGTCCAGCCGCGTGCCGGCCAAGTCGCCTTGCTCCCCCAGATCCTGCGGGCGCAGGATGCGAATCTCGGAGCGTGCGGTGTCCTTCTCCGCCTTCATAGCCATCACGCGCGAAGCGCAGTTCTCTCGCGCCTGGTCGAACAGTTGCCGGACAAAGCGCGCGTTGGCGAAGTTCTTGGTTCGCTGGCCGTACGCGCGCTCCAGATGGCGCATCAGTGCCCTCTCGAAATTTTCGCCATAGGTGATCTGCTTGCTGCCGGCCATCTTGGTAAAAATGCTGGCCATCTCGGCCGGACCGTAGTCTTCGAACTCGATGAAGTCGGAAAAACGCGAGCGCAGGCCCGGATTGGATTCCAGAAACCTACTCATTTCTCCCGTGTAGCCGGCGGCGATCACGACAAACTTGCCCCGATCGTCTTCCATGCGTTTGAGCAGGGTGTCGATGGCTTCCTGACCGGAGGCGTCGGCCGACGCGGACGTTTGCTTCAGGGTGTAGGCCTCATCGATGAACAACACTCCACCCAGGGCTTGGTCGCAAAGCAGGTTGACGTTGGGCGCAGTCTGGCCGGTGTAACCGATCACCATCTTGGATCGGTCCACTTCAACCAACTGTCTCGTCGGCAGCAGCCCCAAACCGAAAAAGATGTCCGCCAGTATTCGCGCCACCGTTGTCTTGCCCGTGCCGGGATTGCCGGTGAACACGAAGTGGCGCGCCAGGACCTCGTTCTCGCCGACGAGCTTCTGTCCCTCCAGCGTGTTCCGCAGATGTGCAATCGCTTTTTTTACTCCTGCCAGCCCGACCAGGTCATCGAGCTGCCGCATGGCGCCATCCAAAGTCTCCTTGCCGGCCGACCCTACCACCGGAATATCCGCCGCCGCGATAGTCATCAACGTCGCGGGATCCATGTCCGCGGTGCTATTGCCCACCCGCTCGCTCTGGCTGCGCAACGCCGTCTCCAGCAAGGTGCGCGCCTCGCGTCCGTTGGCGAACTCCCGCGTCTTGCGCGCGCAGCGGTCCTTGAAATAGGCCACCGCGGCCGCGTGCGCCCCGGCGTCTACGCCGAATCCCTGGCTTTTCGCGATTGACTCAAAAATTGCCGCGAGTTCATCCGGCGTGTAATCCGCAAGTTGGAAATGTTTTGTAAAACGCGACTGCAGTCCCGGGTTGGCTTTCAGAAAATCGCTGATCTCCTTGGGATAGCCCGCGGCAATGACGACAAACTTTCCGCGGTCGTCTTCCATGCGCTTGAGCAGCGTGTCGATCGCTTCCTGCCCGCTGGAATCGCTGATACCGGTCTTCTGGCTCAGCGTGTACGCTTCGTCGATGAACAGGATTCCGCCCATGGCCTGGTCGCACAGTGCCTGCACATTCGGGGCGGTCTGGCCGATATAGCCGACCACCATTTTGCTCTTGTCGACCTCGACGACGTGACCACTGGGCAGCACCCCCAGGGCCTCGAGTATTTCCCCCAGCGCTCGGGCCACCGTCGTCTTGCCGGTCCCTGGATTGCCGGTGATGGTGAAGTGATATGCGAAACCCCGGTCGGCCCCCAGGCCACGTTCGGCCAGCGAGCGCGCATGCACGATTTCCGCGTAGAGGTCGCGTACCTCTTTCTTCAGGGCCGTCATGCCGATGAAGCCGTCGAGTTCGCGCAGGATCTCCTCGATGCTCTTGCGGCGCTCCACGGCACCCTTGATGTCATCGGGCAACAGGATTTGGTCCGTCGCCTGGCGCTTGTAGTACTCGCGCGTGATGGCCTGTGCCTCGCGCAGCGCCATGTGGCCGTTGTACGCGGAGATCGCCGGATTTCCCTTCTTGGCCTCCTTGTGCAGCCGGCGAAAACGCAGCTCCAGCTTCGCACGGGTTTCAGCAATAACGACAAAACCTTCCCCTGCCAGATGGTGGCAGGCAATCTCCGTCAGTTGCGCCGGCGGATAGTCGTCGATCCGGAAGATGTTCTGGAAGCGGCTCGTCAGGCCCTTGTTCTCCTGCTTGCCGAGAAACTGCTGCAGGCCGAAGGGCAGCCCCGCCAGAAAAACGATGGGATCGACGGGCGAGCCGCTGATCAGCTTCACGAGTCGATTGAAAAGCGGATTGGGACTGCCGTCGGGGGAAACGAGCTTGTGGACATTGTCCACGAACAGCACTCCCCCTTTGGCGCTGTCAAAGCTCGATTCAATGTCCTTGGCCGTCAGGGCGTCCGGGACCAGGGCATCGAGAACGACCGGATTGGCCTTCTTTACGACGCCCAGGTTATAGAGCATGGTCGTGACGATTGAGCCGATCAGCGATTTGGCCGTTCCCGAATTGCCGAGTACCAACGTATTGAAGGGAAGCGGCACCTGCCGCTTGTTGCGACGCATCCCCTCCACGGTGGACTGAAGTTCACGCAGGGCGGCGCGGATATCCTCGAGCCCGACGAGCGAGCCTAAAAGGGCATCGTTGGAGGGGCCGGCAAAAATAGCTCCGCAGCGCTTGCAATAGCGCGCGCTGTCGCGATTAGCCGCCGCGCAGCCGGCGCAGCTCAGCATGGCGGCCACGGCGTCATGGCTCGACAATCCACTTGCCGCCAAATTGCGGCGCGCTGCACCCATTGGGATTGGGATGCATGCAGTTGAAGCGATTGCAAAGCCAACCGCGAACATTGAGCCCACCAACTCCGGGAATCGACTCAATCAGGGCCATGTTGAAGCGGCGTGCTTCCTGCGCGTCCGCAAAGGTCCGGGAAAGTGTGCTGTCGAGGAACTGCTGTATCAAGGAAGTATTGGTGACGCTTTTCGCGATGCCGTCCCCGCGCTCGGCAACCGCACTGCTTTCCTGATCACTTTGCAGCTGGCGCTGTCTGCGCTCCTCCTGCTCGGCGAGCTGTGCCCGTTGCAGTTCCTGTTGCGCTCGTTGGCGGGCTGCTTCGGCGTCGCGCCGTGCGCGCTCGGCGTCGCGCTCCCGTTGCGCGCCTTGCTTGAGTTCATCGGCCAGGGCGGTCAAACCCTGAAGGGCCTGCCTCTGTTGCTCGGAGAACATGCCACGGCGAGGTGCCGCGGGGGGTGGACTTGGCTCGCTGCCGGTGCCTGCCAGATTCTTGAGATCCGCCGGTTGCGCCTGGCCTGGCGAAGGCTCCGGGGGAGCCTCGCGCAGCGCCTCCAACAGCGCTTTGACCTGCGGCTCGGCGGCCAGAAGCTCGGCCGCCTGTTGGGCAGCCTCGGTCAAAGGCTTGTTGCAGTGCGAGCAAAAATCGAAAAAATTAACGGTCCCGCAGGCGGCGCAAGTAATCCCGGATTGCGAGCAGCCGCACTCCGGACAAAAATCGGCCTCGTCGGGGACGGCGGCATAACAAAAGCGGCACTGGCCCGGCAGCAGCGAAGCTCCACAGGCTTCACAGATGTCGCCTTCCGGGTCTACACGCGCATGACAATGAGGGCAAAGTGCATCGGCGCGCGCCTCCGCGTCGGCTGATTGCGCCGCCGTATCGGGCATCTGGGCTGCAGATCGTGATATCGGCGTGGACATGGGAACGCAGCGATTCAGCCGGTGTTAGGGTTCGAATGACTGAGCCCTTGATTGTGCCTCCTTGTATCGACTAGGGGAATATCCTAGGATCCATTAAAAGAGTCGCGCGAATCGACCGTCTCTGGGGAAAAACGGCCGCTCTTCACATCGCACGCCTCCCTCGCGTATCCACGCAGTCAACGGGAGAAAAATCTTGGGCCAGAAGCTGTTTTACCTGATCGTCTTTTCCGGGCTTGCAGTCGCGGCCGCATATGGTGCGTTTGTCGTGCAGTTGAAGCAGCAAATGCTTCCCGACGGCAAGGATAACTTCTCCGCATTCCTTCCGTACATGCTGAAGAAGCAGAAGTACGCACTCGGCGCCACTGTCGCCGCCGATATTTTTCTCGGGCCATTTGTTGGATTCATCGTGCTGATGTTCGCGGTGGCACCGATGTTCATGACCTTGGTGAAATCGGATAGACAGCCGAAGATCGCCACCGACAAAGAACTCGAAGACGTAGCGAAGTTGGCGAACAAGGACTGGCTGCTCAATCTCGGCGCAAACGCCGACGAGCGTGCAAAGAATATCGACGCCATGTTTGCGGAACGGACCAAGACGATTTTGGCCACCCACTTCGAGAAGTGGTACCGGCATACCGAGGACACGGAAATCAAGTCCTATATCGAGTATGGCGCCCGCCGCGGCTTGGCGACCATGAGCGACCGGGAGTGCGGAGTGCTGCGCATCGTCGAGCACCTCAACAGCATCGTCGACGGCAGAGAGGATGTTTACCGTGGTTGGCGAGCCGCCCTCGTATGGGGAGATGGAAAAGGTGAGCCCTTCGGTAGTTACCAGTATCTGGGATTGAACGGAGAAGACCCGATCAACGATTACATAAAAAAGAGAGGAATGAGCGTCGATGCGGTCATTGGCGCTATTTTTACCCATGTGAGCAAGGTCGCGAGTGACCCAAACGCCGATGAGCGCCTTCGGGCAGTGTGCAAGGAAGCGATCCAGGTAATTCAAGGACGGCCGTCGGGTGGCGGGGCCGGCGGGACTGATTTCTTTCTCAAACCGTCCGAAGTGCCGAATACGCTTTATAAGGTGCGCGGACCCAATGCGATCCAGCTCGGGAAGTTTGACGACGGCACATGGCTCAGCTACTCCGGGAGCGGCGCGCTGCTGACGGTCGCGCCGCCCGGCTCTGGCAAGTCGCAATGCCACGTCATTCCAAATCTTCTGCAATGGAAGGCCCCCGCCGTGGTCCTGGATGTGAAGGGAGAAATCTATGCGGCCACGAGCAAGTGGCGAGCCGCCAACGTGGGCCCGGTGTATCGGTTCGCGCCCACTGATCCTGACCGCAGTCACCATTACAACCCGCTAGCATTTGTCAGCGAGAAGCCGGATCAGATCTGGCAGGAATCTCGGTTCCTGACCGACATGCTCATCGTGCCGAGCGGCAACAAAGATAACCAGTTCTGGGATAACAAGGCGAAGGAACTCGTCTCAGCGGCCGTCGCGTACATCTGCTACTCATTTCCGCCGGCCGAGCGCAGCATGTCGAAGTTGCTGGAAATCATTCATGGCGGGTCGGCGCTCGAGGAGATGATAGTCGGCCTGCGAACCGCCGTCGACGTTCGGGCAATGGTAATGGCCGGCACGTCGCTCGCGGAAATGAACGAGAAGACCCGGGGAGACGTGCTCGCGACGGTCCAGACGAGCTTTCACGGTTGGGGCGACGCCCCCGTCGAGCGCGTCACCGATCGCTGCGATTGGTCGCCGCTCGACCTCAGGAACGGAACTGGCGGCGGTCATCCCACGGTGTATATCTGCCTGAAACCCAGAGAAGTGGACAGTTATATTTCCATCTTGCGGGTCTTCATCGCGCAGCACATTCGCATGCTGACGGGCGAGGCACCGGCCGAGACTGATCGCGACAAGGTCCTGCCGATCCTCTTTCTGCTCGATGAGCTGCCGCGGCTGCGCGAGATGCCGCCGGTTGCCGATGCAATCGAGATCGGCGCGAGCTACGGCCTGCGCATCTGGATGTTTGCGCAGAGCGTGGGACAGCTGCAGAAGGCTTACCCCAATGCCGATGGCATGATCGGCAGCTGCGCGGTCCGCACGTACATGAATCCGAGTGGGGCGGACGGATTGGCCGAGAAACTCTCTGAAGAGCTAGGCTACGTGGCCACGCTCGCGGATGGCTCGCGGAAGAGGATGGTCGAGGCATCCGAACTCGCCGGGCAAAATTGGGAGAAGCTGCAGTTATCGCTGGCAACGTCCACCCGACCCGCTCGACTCAGGAAGAGCTTCGCTTACGAAAATCCGGAGCTAAAGGCGCGGATGGGCAGCGTGTGAAATCCCTGCGTTCGGAGCGATCGGCGTGGATCTCCAGGAAATTCTGAAGAAAGAAGAAGAGCGCGTCAAAAAGCTCGGCGAGGAGCTTGCCGGCGCCATACGGGCCGAAGACGCCAACGCGAAATCTCCAGAAAAATCCATCCAGGACGAAAAGCAACCGGAGCAACTCACAACCCGTCCGAGCGGGGAAATCAGGGCGGATTTGGAGGACGCCGAGAAGACTGTGGCGGCCTTGAAGCACGTTTCGGAAATGCCCTTGGCCGAAAAACTAGGCGAGTTTGTCAAGGACAAGGCCGGCGACGCCATGAATTTTGCCACAGATCTGGTCGATCATTTGCATGAGCGCACGCTCGTCGAATTGGCGTCAGCGGCAAAAACCGCCGCCATAGAGTTTGTGATTCCGGCGATCGCGCAAACAGCCACCGGCAGTCCGGAAGCCGGCGAGATAGCACGTCAAGCGGGCCAGACTATCGACAAATCCGTGGAAGCTGCCGGTGGACTCGACAACATTTTGACCGTGGCGCAGCACCCCGCCACCAAGATACTGCAGGATGCGAAGGCCCTGCCGGGCATCAGTGACGAAAAACCTGTTACCGATCTCATTCAGAAACAAGAGAAGGAGTGGGTAGCCCTGGAAAAACAGATCGACAAGCTCGAGAAAAAATTCGAGGAGCACCAAGCAAGCAACCCGAACAAGGCGGAACTTCACGAAAAATTCGACAAGCAAGTCGAGCTCTTGCGCGAAAGTCTGGAAAAAAAACACGAAAAAGAAGCTCAGACGCTCCTCGGCCAAACTCTCCTCCAAGAGCCGATCCGGCAGCAGATATTCTGACGGCATGCGAGATCCGCTACTGAGAAATCCACATGGACTTTCACGCGCAATTGAAGAAACTGGAGGAGGAGCGCAAGACTCTCCTCGATGAGCGCGCCAATATTTATGTGGCGAGCGAAAAGGCCAAACCAGACCCGGAAAAAGCGCCCTGGCAGGAGCAAAAGCAGGAGCCGGCGCCTGGGCGATCGCACGCGGCGGTTGATGAGGATCTGGGCAAGAACGAGGAGAAAACCGCAGGTGTTCTGAAACAGATTAGCAGGGAAGAAACCCTTAACAGGGTTGCGAATGAGCTATACCGCCTCGATGAAGAGCGAAAGGCCGCGGAGCAGTGTGTGCCTCGCCAGCAAGAGGGTACGGAGGCCACTACGCGGCCGCCCGCCGACGCAACAGCGTCTTCGATAGGCGATATCGACAAAGCAATATTGAAAACCGAGGAGAAACTGAAGAACGCGGTTGTAGAATTCAAGTCCAGGCTTCAGCAAGAAGGTGCAAAGGAAATCTCGGGCGAGGCCGAGAATGCAATTGCCAGAGCGGAAGGGGGCGCCAGGCAAAGACCCTCGTGGGAAAAAGATTCTGTCGTCGAGACCAGCCGATCAGAACAAACCGAGGCTCACCTTCGACTCTATAAGACACCGGAACGATCTGAACATCAGCCTAGGCTTCACGGGGGAGGGGAAACTGACTTTAAAGGGGGGCACCCGTCTCAAGACATTAACCCGAGATCCGCTAAACCTGCGGCTACCGGAGTGTGGACCACACGGGATGAGGTTGCCGGCAAGTCGGACGAGCAGCTGAAGGATGCCTACGCGCTGGAAGACAAGCCGACACATATCGCAATTCAAATTGTGCCTGAAGGCACCACTCTCAAACGCGGCACAGCAGGTGAGATTGAGGGCTGGGGCGCGGGTGGCGGTGATCAGTACCGTCGGATGGATTCCCATGACAAGGTGCGAGCTACTCCCGGTTATGACATAGAAGGGGGCCAGCTTGAACGACGCACCAGCCTCGATTTCAATGCCCACTCATCAAAGGACGACCACTATCGAAATGCGGCCAAACTCGTCGAACCGGGTGTCGGTGCTCAATGGCAAAAAGAGCATGATGCAGCTATTGCGTCGCTCAAGGCTCAAAAGGATCTTTACAGCGGCGATAAGGTTCTTCAAGCCGAAGTCGCCAAGAGCGAAACTGAGAAGGAAGCGCTTGCCGCAAAGCACTTGGCGCAAGACAAACGACTGGACAAGTGCATCGAGCAGGTTCAGGAAAAGTTCGACAAAAAATATCAAGATAAGGACCCCGGAGAGAAGGAAAAGATGCAGACCGAGCTCGACAAACAACTCAGACTGATGAAAGAAGCTCAAGAGAAGCAGCACGAGCGGGATTGGGAGCGCTTCCTCGAGGGCAAGTTCAAACAGCTCTCGTGACGATTTGCGCGACTATTGCGCCACCTCCCACGCCACAATTGCGCAGCGGATTGCCATGATTGATCACGAAGCCGCTCGCCGCGGCTGGTAGAGTTTCGCCCGGAGCGGTGAATTTACGCGGCAAGGAGAGGGAGCGGCGGTGGCATACGGGAGCTGGTCGGCGATCGGGCGCGTGATCGCGCGGCTATGGAAGGCTTGGGCTTGGTTCGTCCAATCCGCATTGGGAGCCTGGACCTGGGAAGCGCCGCGCTGGATCGGTTCGGCCCGTCGCTACGCGACGGAAGTGGGCGGGCGGGGATCGACCTGGGCGCGCCGCCGGCCCCGCTCGACGGCAGCGTTAACCGTGGGGGTGGTCGTGCTCGCGCTGGGCGGCCATGCGGCTTGGCGCTGGTACCGCTCGCTGCCGAAGCCCGAATTCGCGGCCGTGTCGCTCACCGCGCCGGCGCGCACGCGCATCGAAGAGGAGAATGCGAAACCAGATCCGCTAACCCTGCGATTCGATCGTTCGGCGGCGACCTTGGCCCTGGCGGGTAAGCCGCTACCCACCGGCGTGACGCTCCAGCCGGCCCTTGCCGGCACCTGGCGCTGGGTGGATGACCGGGTACTGGAGTTTCGTCCGCGAGACGACTGGCCCATCGCGCAGGCGTACACGGTGGCGCTCGACAAGGCCATTCTCGCGCCACAAATCCGTCTGAAGGATTACGACTTGCAATTCTCGACGGCAAGTTTCGCGGCGCATGTGGCAGGCACCCAGTTTTATCAGGACCCTGTCAATCCCGGGGTGAAGTTCGGCGTGTTCGACGTGCAGTTCACGCATCCGGTCGATCCGGCCGAATTCGAACGGCGCATAGAAGTGCGACTGGCAGGCCAGAAACAAGGCGTGCTGGGTGTGGGACGCGAAACCACACCCTTCACAGTCATTTACGACAAGTTGAAGCTCAATGCGTCCATCCATTCGGCGAGCCTGCCGATCCCGAAAAATGCGACCGCGCTCGATGTTCACATCGCAGCCGGTGTGCGCGCCGCCCGCGGCGGCAACCGGACGGAAGCGCCGATAACGGCCGGCGCCCCCGTGCCCGGGCTGTATAGTTTGTCGGTGCTCGGTGCGGCGCCGATCGTCGTCAGCAACGAGCGCAATGAACCCGAGCAGGTGTTGTTGGTGAATCTGTCGGCGGCCACCGGCGAGCGCGACGTCGCGCAGGCGGTCAAGGCCTGGATACTGCCGAAAGTTCGTCCCGCGCATGATGCGGTGCCGGCGGCGGGTCGGGAGGACTCGCCTTATTGGTGGCACGACGCCAGGGATGTGACCGACGCCGTGCTCAACGGCGCGGAAGCGCTCAATCTGGAGCCGATTCCGGCGGAGCGGGAGTTCATCGAGAGCCATAGCTTCCGCTATCGCGCCGACGTTGGACAGTTCCTGTTCGTGCAGATCGACAAGAACCTGCGCTCCTTCGGCGGGTATCTCTCTCCGGCCACCGAGCGCTTCATCATCCGGGTACCGCCGTTTCCGCCGGAATTGAAAATCCTCTCGCAGGGCAGCTTGCTCGCCCTGTCCGGCGAACGCAAAGTCGCGGTGCTGGTGCGCGATCTGCCGGGCCTGCGCATCGATGTCGCGCGCCTGTTGCCGGCGCAGCTGCAACATCTGGTCTCGCAGTCGAACGGCGATTTCGCCAATACGAGCTTCTACGGCGGCTTCGGTCCCGACAACCTGACCGAGCGCTTCGTGCGCAAAGTACCGCTTGGCAACCTGGCCCACGGGCAGGCGCATTACGAGACCATCGATCTTGGCGATTACCTCAAAGGCGAGGGGGCCGACAAGCGCGGCATTTTTCTGTTGACCCTCCAGGGCTACGATCCACGCGCCGAAGCCGCAGAGCTGCGCGCGGCCGCGGCGCGGCGGCGCGGCGAATCGCGGCAAGCGGCGGCGGCCTCGAACACCGATGAGGAACCAGAATCATCCGATGCCAAGGATGCCGCGGATTTCGCTCCCGCCGGCCTGACCGACCGGCGTCTCGTGCTCGTGACCGACCTAGGGATTGTGTTGAAACGGTCCGCCGACGGCACTTCCGACGTGTTCGTGCAATCGATCGCCACCGGACTGCCCGTCGCCGGGGCCGCCGTCGACATCGTCGCGAAAAATGGCACCACCGTCGGCACGCAGCTCACCGATGCAATGGGCCGGGCGCATTTTCAAAAGCTCGATGACTTGACGCGCGAGCGCTCACCGCTGCTGGTGCAGGTCAAGAAGTCCGGTGACCTTTCCTTTCTGCCGCTCAACCGCGGCGACCGCAGTCTGGATATGTCGCGCTTTGACATCGGCGGTATCCGCAGTGCCCGCAGCGCGAATCAGCTCTCGGCGTATCTATTTTCCGATCGCGGCATCTACCGGCCCGGCGACACCATCCACATCGGCATGATCACCAAGACGGCGAGCTGGTCGAAGGACCTGAGCGGGATCCCGCTGGAATCCGAAGTTCTCGATGCGCGGGGACTGACCGTGGCGCGCGAACGATTCAAGCTGCCGGCGAGCGGTTTTACGGAGCTTTCCCACACGACCGCCGACACCGCGCCCACCGGCACCTATACCGTGAATCTGTACATCGTCAAGGACGATCGGCCGGACGCAGAAATCGGCACGACGACGGTTCGTGTCCAGGAATTCGAGCCGGACCGGATGAAGATCGCGACGCACTTGAGCGCGGAGAGCGCCGAGGGGTGGGTCTCCCCCAAGGACCTCAAGGCCGTGGTCAACGTGCAAAATCTGTTTGGCACGCCGGCCGAGCATCGGCGCGTGGAGGCGATGCTGACCCTGACGCCGGCATTTCCAGCGTTCCACAGTTTGCCGGACTATCGATTTTACGATCCCCAGCGCGCCAAGGAGGGCTACAACGACAAGCTTCGCGATGCCGAAACCGATGCCGAGGGCAATGCCGCGTTCGATCTGGGGCTGCAGAAGTACGCGAAGGCCACCTATCGCGTTCATTTGCTGGCGCGTGCATTCGAAGCGGGAGGCGGGCGCTCGGTGACCGCCGATGCGGCCACCTTGGTGTCGGAGCTGCCGTTTCTGGTCGGCTTCAAAACCGATGCAGATCTGGACTATCTGCCGCGCGATGCCAAGCGCGTTGTGAGCTGGGTCGCGATCGATCCGAATGCCAGGAAAACGGCCGCCGGCGACCTCACGCTCAAGCGCGTCGAGACCAAATTCGTGTCCGTGCTGACCAAGCAGAACAACGGTACGTATCAATACGAGTCGCGCAAGAAGGACGTCACGTTGTCCGAGGAGCCATTCGCCATCCCCGCGGCCGGCCTCGAAATGATGCTCGCCACCGATGCGCCGGGCACCTATGCCTATCTGATCCGCGACGCCGCGGGCCTGGACTTGAACCGGGTCGAGTACACGGTCGTGGGTCAGGCCAATGTGACTCGCTCCTTGGAGCGCAACGCGGAACTGCAGATCACGCTGAACCGCAAAGACTACGCGCCCGGGCAGGAGATCGAACTCAGCATCAAGGCTCCCTACACCGGCGCCGGCTTGATCACCATCGAGCGGGATCATGTCTACGCGGCACAGTGGTTCAAGACCGACACCACCGCGTCGGTGCAGAAAATCCGCCTGCCCGTCGATTTCGAGGGCAACGGCTACGTCAGCGTGCAATTCATCCGAGATCCGGCGTCCGAGGAGATATTCACGAGCCCTTTGAGCTACGGCGCCGTGCCCTTCGTCACGAGCCTCGCGTCGCGCACCAACGCGTTGACGCTGCAAGTTCCGGGTCTGATCAAACCCGGCGAGGTCCTGCACCTCACACTGCGCAGTGCGCGCGCCGCTCGAGCCGTCGTGTTCGCTGTCGACGAGGGCATCCTGCAGGTCGCCCATTACCAGACCCCGAACCCCTTGGGAGAATTTTTCAAAAAGCGCGCGCTCGAGGTCAAGACCTCGCAGATACTGGATTTGATCCTGCCGGAGTTCAAACGCCTTCTGGCCGCCGCGGCGCCGGGCGGCGACGGCGAGGCCGCGCTTCGGCGCAATCTCAATCCCTTCAAGAGAAAGCACGACAAGCCGGCCGTGTACTGGTCGGGAATCGTCGACCTCGACTCTGAGCGGGAGTTCACATGGACCGTGCCCGACAGCTTCAACGGCTCGCTGAAGGTGTTCGCGCTGGCCGTCAACGATGCCTCGATCGGCGTCGCGCAAACACAGGCGCTGGTGCGCGGCGACTTTGTGTTGACGCCGAACATGCCGGTCGCGGTCGCTCCCGGAGATGAGTTCGAGGTGAGCGTCGGTGTGGCGAACGGCATCGCGGGGTCGGGTCCTGACGCGAGCATTGCCGTCACCGCCGATCCGCCGCCGCGCCTCGAGTCCTTGGGCACGTTGCAGCAGGTCTTGAAAATCGGCGAGCGGCGCGAGGCGGTTGCGCGGTTCCGCTTCCGCGCGCGCGCGGACTTGGGCGCCGCGCCGGTCAAATTCGCGGCGACCTGGCAGGGACATGCGTCGCATTTGACGGCCGACGTCAGCGTGCGTCCGGCCTCGCCCTACGTCACGGAGATCTTGGCGGGCTACTTTGCAACCAGTGTGGATGTGCCGATCGGCCGATCCCTGTACCCGAATTATCGAAAGCTCGAGGTCGGCGTCTCCTCATTGCCGCTGGTGCTCGCCGGCGGCCTCGCGGATTATCTGGATGATTATCCGCACCTGTGCACGGAACAGCTGGTCAGCCGCGGTTTCGCGGCGCTCGTGATCGAGCGGCGGCCCGAGCTGCGGCGGCCGGACGGCCACAAGCCACATTTGCCGGGTGAGGCGGCGGCAGCGCTGCTCGCGGTGCTGCGCAGCCGGCAAAATGCCGAAGGCGGTTTTGGGCTGTGGGCCGCCTCGGTCGGTGCCGATGAGTTTGCCTCGGTGTACGCGCTGCATTGGCTGATCGAGGCGCACGAGCGTGGAGAGGCGGTTCCCGTCGACTTGCTGCAGAAGGCATCGGTGTGGCTGCAGCGCTATGCCGCGAGCGCGGTACCGGACAATGGTTCGGCGGGTCTCGCGGGCCTGCGCAATCGCGCCTACGCGACGTATCTCTTGACTCGACAGGGCATGGTGACGACGCCGATCGTCGCGAGCTTGCGCGAAACCTTGGATACGCGGCATGCCAGCGTGTGGAAAACCGATGTCACGGCGGCCTACCTGGCGTCGGTGTACCGGCTGCAGCACCAGGATCGCGAGGCCGCCGCGCTGATCGAGGGGATGGCTGCGCAGATCGGCGCGCCGAGCGGCCAACGCTTCGCCTGGTACTACGGCGACACCGTGCGCGACGCTCAAGTTCTATACCTCCTGTCGCGGCATTTTCCGGAGCGCGCCCGCGCACTGAAACCGCAGGCCTTGCAGTCGCTGGTCGCGCCGCTCGGCCGCGGCGAATACAACACCCTGTCCTCGGCCCTGCTGGTACTGGCGTTCGACACCTATGCAAGCGCTGCGGCCGGCAGCGGACTCGATACATTTTCCGGCTCGGAAGTGGCGGCGGACGGCCGCAGAAGTCCGCTGGCGTTTCAAGGCCGGCTGATGCTGCGAGGGTCGTACGGCGGCGATACCCGACAACTGCACCTGATCAACGACACGAGCCTTGCAGGGTTCTTTGCCGTGACCAACTCAGGCTTCGACCGCAGCCCGCCGACGGGCGAGCTACGCCAGGGAATCGAGATCCTGCGGGAATATCTGAATGCCGAGGGACAGCCGATCACGGCGGTGCACAGCGGCGATGAGATCCTGGTGCGGCTGCGCCTGCGCGCCATCGATGCGGATTACATCGCGAATGTTGCGGTGATCGATTTGTTGCCCGGCGGTTTCGAACCGGTTCTGCAGTCGACGCCGGCGGCCGACGGCGCCGAGTCCGCGGTGCCGCGCGCGCCGTCCGCAGGGCTCTGGTTCAATCGCTTGAGTGCCGGCGGAACCTGGCAGCCCGAATTCGCCGATGTGCGCGAGGACCGCGTGGTTCTGTACGGCACCTTGTCGAAAGATCTGGCGGAGTATCGCTACCGCATCCGCGCGACCAATGCCGGCACGTTCGTCGTGCCGCCGAGCTACGCCGAATCCATGTACGACCGGTCTTTGCGGGCACGCGCCGCCGCAAGCCGCATGAACGTCAAGCGTCCGGACGAACCTTGAGGGGATCCGATGCGGGAGCGGAACACACGGCGGATTTTTCGGGCGATCGGATACCTGGCGCTCGGCGTGCTTGGCGTCGGGCTATCGGCCATCCTGGCGGCGCGCACCTGGCCACGGGCGCCGCTGCGTGAGCTGGCGCCCGGATCGACGGCGATCAGCACGGAACAAGGGGAACTGCTGCGTCTGACGCTGGCCGCCGACGGGCAGTACCGCCTGTGGGTGAGTCTCGAAGACATGCCGCGGCGCCTGCCCGCGGCCGTCATCTTGTATGAGGATCGCTGGTTCTATCGACACCCCGGCGTCAATCCGGTCGCGCTCGCGCGCGCCGCCGCGCGCGATGGCCTTGGGCAGAGGCGCATGGGAGCGTCGACGATCACCATGCAGCTCGCACGCCGCGTGTACCGGCTGGATACGCGCACCGCGCTCGGCAAGATGCGCCAGATCGCGCTCGCGCTATGGCTCGAGATGCGGTACAGCAAACACGACATTCTCGAGGCGTACCTGAATCTTGCACCCTACGGCCGCAACATCGAGGGCGTGGGAGCGGCAAGTCTGATCTATTTCACTACGCCGGTGGCGCGCCTGTCGGTGCCACAGCTGATTACGCTGGCGGTCATTCCGCAGAATCCGCGCGAACGCCGGCCCAGGCCGGCCGTGACGGTCAGCCCGGCGCTGGACGACGCGCGGCGCCGCCTGTGGATGCGCTGGCTGGTGCGAGAGCCCGACGACGCGCGATTTTCGGGCGGCATCGCGGCGGTGCCGGCGCAGAGTCCGGAGCAATTGCCGTTTCTTGCGCCGCATTTGACCGACGCTTTGCTGCGCGAGACGGCCGGCGACGTGCACACGACACTCGATCTTTCGCAGCAGCGCACCGTCGAGCGCATGGTGCACACTTACATCAGCGGCCAATCCGCGCTGGGGATTCGCAATTGCGGGGCCTTGCTTCTGGAGGTGACCGGCGACCGCGCGCTCGTGCGCGCCTACGTCGGCTCCTTTGACTACCGCGACGCCGACATCGACGGGCAAGTGAATGCGGTCACCGCCAAGCGCTCGCCGGGATCGACGCTCAAGCCATTCGTCTATGCATTGGCCCTCGATCAAGGCCTGCTGCATCCGCGCACCATCCTCAAAGATGTGCCGACCGCATTCGGTCCGTTCAGCCCCGAGAATTTCGACGGCCGATTCGTCGGTCCGATCGCCGCCGAAGATGCGCTGATTCGCAGCCGCAACGTGCCGGCGGTGGCGGTTGCCAGTCAGTTGTCGCGTCCCGGTCTTTACGATTTCCTGAAGACGGCCGGCGTGTCGCGCCTGCAGGGCGAACGGCACTACGGTCTCGCGCTGGCGTTGGGCGGCGGTGAGGTGTCGATGGAAGAACTTGGCCGCCTGTATGCCCTGTTGCTGAACGGCGGCCGGCTGCCCGCTCTGCAGTCGAACGCGGCGGCAGTGGCGCTCCCGGGCGACCGGCTGCTGTCGGAGGAGGCGAGCTTCATCGTGCTCGACATGTTGAAAAAGAATCCGCGCCCGGACACCGGTCTGCCCGCCGATCCGTCCGTGGCCTGGAAAACCGGCACCTCGTGGGGCTTCCACGATGCCTGGTCGGTTGCGGTGTTCGGCCGCTATGTATTGGTGGTGTGGATCGGCAATTTCGACAACTCCGGCAACCCAGCATTCATCGGTGTGCAGGCGGCGGCGCCGCTGCTGTTTCGCATCGTGGATGCCCTGCGCAGCCAGGGCCAGGACGCCGGCGAGATTGCGCGCGAAATGCCGGCGAACGTCGCGCGGGTGGACGTGTGCGCGGCCAGCGGCGATTTACCGAATGCCGCCTGTCCGCAAACGGTCGCAACCTGGTACATCCCGGGAAAATCTCCCATCCGCCTTTCGAATTTGCACCGCCTGGTGTATCTCGATGCGGCGGGTCGGCGCGTGTGCGGGCCGGGTGTCGGTGTGCGTGAAGAGATCTATGAATTCTGGACTTCCGACATGCTGCGCCTGTTCCGCGAAGCGGGGATGCCGCGCCGAGTGGCGCCGCCCGCGCCGCCATGCGGCGGCGGCGATTCCGGCGACGACCGCGAAGGACCGCGAATCGTCTCGCCGGTGCGCGGGCTGGTGTACACCCAGCGCGTCAACCGATTGGCACCGCTGTCGCTGCGCGCCGATGCCGCTGCGGGAACCGAAGCGATCTATTGGTTTGCCGGCAAGGTCTACCTGGGCCGGGCGCCGTTCGGCGAGGGCCTGGCGTGGGTGCCTCCGCAACCGGGGCAGTACTCGTTGCGCGCCGTCGACGATCGAGGAGCGGCCGATACTCGTGAGCTCGTCGTGGAATTGGTGCCGTAGCGGGCCGGCGCCGCGCTCACGCGGCTTGCCGTGGTTCATTTCGCCTCAGAATCCACAGCGCTCCCGGCAAGGCGGTGAAGTCGGCAAGCAGGGCGAGGACAAAGGCGGATGCGGAAACGATGCCGAACTCGCGCATGGGCGGCAGGTCCGACAGTGCGAGGGCGAGAAAGCCGCTGGCGTTGATCAGAGTCGCAAAAAGAATCGGCCGGCCTGCCACCAGCATGGCGTGCCGCAAAGCGCCGGCCGTCGTGCCGGTCGAACGGCCTTCCTGAAAATGATAGAAGAAGTGAATCTGGTCATTCTCGGTCGCGCCCAGCACCGTCGAGCCGATGAGGATGGTTGCGATGTTGAGAGGAATGCCCGCCAAGCGCATCACCAGAAACACGCACAGGATCGCGAACAGCGACGGAATCATCGTCATCAGCGTGGCCGATGGACTGCGAAACACCAGCAGGAAGGCGAGGAAAATCACGCTCGCCGTCAGTGCGAAGCTTTGGGCGAGCGTGGGAGTGAGACGCTGGGTGATCTCCGCGCCGAGCACACCCTTGCCGACCACCCGGCCACGCACGGCGCGCAGCGCGGGCTCAGCGGCCTGGGCCGCGGCCCATTGCTGCTCGATGAATGTCCGCATCGCGCCGATCCGGCCGAAGAGCTTGGCGCGCCCGCGGATGCTCATCCGCACATTGGCGAGATCGTTCACATCGACATAGGCGCGCGCTCCCGGTTCGGTCAGCATGATCTGCTCGAGATCCGCGGCGAGCTTCGGCCAGGCGGAAGCCGGCACCGGCAATTGATCCGATCCTGACTCCACGTAGCGCGCCCAGCGCAGCACCGAGGTCGGGCCATCGACGGCAGTGATGCGCGGATCGGCTTCGAGCCGGCGGGTCAACTGCTCCAGACTGCGCAAAAAATCCGGGTCCAAGGCGTGGCCCGGCGGCGTCTGCAGCCACAGTTCAACGACATCGAGTCCGTTGAATTTCTCGAACTGGCGCGTATCCTGCGCCGCGCGCTCGCTGGGGTTGACGTAAGTCAACACATCCATTTCCAGTGCAATGGGTGCAAAGACACTGGGAATGCCAAACAAGGCGGCCGCTCCGCACAGCATCAACACCAGGGCGCCGCCGACCAGCGGCCAGCGGTAGCGGCGACTCGCCGGGACCAGCGCGTCGACGAAGATGGGGAACCACTTGCCGGCAGGAATTTTTTCGGTGCGCAGCGGGGTGCGCAGCAGCGACTGCAGCGCCGGAAACAGCGTAAAGCACCCGACCCACGCCACGATGAGCCCGCACGCCGTCCATAGACCCATGTCGCGGACGGGACGAATGTCCGAGATCGCCAGTGCGCCAAAGCCCACCGCGGTCGCGAACATCGAGGCGGTACAGGGCATGAATTTATTCGCGAGCGCGCGCGCGTGATGCTCGAGAAGCGTCGGCGAATCGTCCGGCTCGATATACCGGGAATGGACATAGACGAGCGTGGCGGTCGTCGTGACCATCACGGTGAGCGGAACCAGGGTGGAGATCACCGAGTGCGACCAGCCGAAGAGGTCGGCGAGCCCCATGGCGATTGCGACGAGGGCGCCCAGTGTGAGAATGATGGCCGCGAGCGCCCGCCATGAACGGTAGATGATCAGCACCAGCGCCATCAGAAAAATGCCGAACAGCGGCATGAAGCGAACCGTCGCCGCGCCGGTTTGCCGCTCCAGCCACGCGTCGAGCCACGGAGATCCGACGCGCCTTACCTGAGTAAAGGGCCCGCCGGAACCCTCGAGAGGCAGGACCAGCGAATCGATGGCCGTCAATGTGCGGTCGCGCTCGGCGGGCGAATTCACCCGCAACTCGAGCGCGATGCCGAAATAGTGCTCGCCCAACAGCCCGGCGCGGCGGAACAGCGGGGTTCCGGTCGCGAAGGCGCGCAGTTTCAGAGCCTCGTCGGGACTGATTTCCGCGCTCGAGCCTCGACGATAGAAGTCGAGGAGGCTGTGGGCCTGGACGTGGCCGATCCCGGCAAGGTCGTGTTCGAGCCGGTCGGCGGCGCGCAGTGCCGCGAGGCTCAAGGGGTCGGCCGTTTCGAGCATGATGAGCGCTTGCTCGCCCTCGGGAAACAGACGATCGAAATCCGCAGTGGCGACCGCGACGGGGTCGTCGGCGACGATCAGCCGGTCAATCGCAGGATCATCGGGTACCCGCAGGGCGCCATAGATGCCCGCCGCGGTGAGAATCAGAAATACGCCGGCAATCCAGCGTCTTGCGGCGAGCACGCGCACGAAGAAATGAACGGCCTTGGGCGAAGCGGGCATACTCATGGTTGAAAGCGCGCTCCTTTTCGACCGGGGGAGTCACTCGGCGCCGGAGCATGATAGCCTAAACATATGAGTACGCTTCTGGCAGGAGCCGTTGGGACCCTGGTGTTCTGTGCTCCCGGATATCCCGGCACGGCCGGTGACGCGCAGCCGCTGCTGGACCAGTTCGCGAGTGCTGCCGTGGCTGCCTCGGGCTGGCCTGCGGGAAGTCTGGCGGCCGTCTACGATCCGACCGAGGAAGGCGGTCTCGCGAAACTCAAAGCCGCCGATGCGGTGCTTGCCTTCGTGCCCTATCCGTTCTTTGTCGAGCACGCGGCGCAACTGCACCTCACGCCGCTGGTGCAGGCGGACGTGGCTGATGTGGGTCCGCAACAGCGCTGGACACTGGTGGCAAAGTCGGGCCGCGTCACCGGGCCGCCGTCAATGTCGGGCTACACGGTGCTCAGCGTTGCGGGCTACGCTCCGGAGTTCGTGCGCCATAGCGCGCTCGAGAGTTGGACGCTGCCACCGGACGTCAAGATCGAGGCGACGGGACAAATACTCAGCGTCTTGAGACGGGTGGCTGCCGGCGAACCGGTCGCGGCCTTGCTCGATCAGACGCAGGCGGCGGCGCTTGCGAGCTTGCCGTTCGCAGCGGAACTCAAGGCCGTGACACAGTCCGCGGAGTTGCCGGTCGCCGTCATTGCGGTGGTCGACTCGCGCGTGCCCGCGGCGCGTGCTCGCGCCTTGCAGACGGCGCTGCTCAAGATGGGCCATGGCGGCGCGAGCGCCGACTCATTGGGGCCGCTGCGTTTGCAGGGTTTCGTTCCGCCCAAGCTGCCGTCCCTGCCCAAGCTGCCCTCCCGAACGATGGCCCCATGACGAAATGGCGTTGCTGCGGGTGGCTGCTACTCGCCGTCGCTGCCTGCACGACGCGAGTTCGACCGGTGCCGCCGGTACCACCGACGCCGGCGGCAACGATCACGGAACCGGTCTCCATCGCCGAACTTGCTGCGGCAATCGACATGGACGCAAAGCGCAGCGACCATGAATCCGACTCGAAAATTCGCGACGCGCTGGCGGCCGACGCGGCCCGCGATGCGGTCGCCTGCCTCGCGCGCGAGCCCCAAGCCGCAGCCTGTCTCTACGGGCGCGCCATCTCGCTCGGACTCGAGGCGCGGACCCATCCCACCCGCGCAGGCGCCATCCTGACCAGCATGCTCGGCGCATTGGCCCAAGCCGAATCCGCGGATCCCAACTACGAGGAGGCGGGACCGGCGCGAGTAAAGGCGCTGGTGCTGATCCGCGCCCCGGGATGGCCGTTGGGGCCCGGCGATGCCGAAGCAGGTTTGGCTGCGGCGCGCCGCGCGGTAACGCTGCGGCCAGCGTACCCGCCGAATCTGCTGGCCCTCGCGGAGGCGTCGGCAAAGACCGGCGACGCGAGAGCAGCCCGGGAGAACTATGCGCGCGCGCGCGACGCGGCGCTCGCCTCCGGCGCGTCCGAACGGGACGATTGGCTGCGTGAGGCGGATCAGGGGCTCAAGCGCCCGTAGCCAGAATCGACGCTGCGATCACAATTGCGCCCACACCCCAAACTGGAATGCACGGCGTAAGTTGAGGTTAAGTCATGGAACAAAGGAACACTTCGATTGCCGCGCTGACGTTGATGTGGCTGGCCTCGTGTGGGGGACATGCTGTCGTGGCAGCCGACATCAACGTCCTCGAGAACACCGGCGCGCTGGACCGGCTGTTCAAGCAGACCGGCGTATACAATGCGTCCAAGACCGGCAAGACTCCGGACTTCGTCAGTGACCCCTCCTGGCCGAAGCCGCTGCCGCACAACTGGTTGCTTGGCCAGATCGGCGGGCTCTACGTCGACCGTCACGACCATATCTGGGCTTACAACCGGCCGCGCACCATGACCGATGTAGAGGCCGGGCTCGAGAAAGTCGTGCCGGGCGGAACCGACTCCAAAGGCCAGCCGGTCAACGGACTGGGATTTACCCGCCCCACCGGTTTTGGGGCGGATTGCTGCAACGCCGCTCCATCCGTTCTTGAATTTGACGCCAACGGCAACGTGCTGCGTGCCTGGGGCGGGCCGTCCGATCCTGGCTTCATCGGTGGCAAATGCAAGGAGCAAGAGGGCTGCATTTGGCCGAACAGTGAGCACGGGATTTATGTCGATCAGCACGACAATGTCTGGCTCGCAGGAAATTCCGCGAGCACCCCCAAGGACACGACGCCCTGGACCACCAACAAGCATGGCGGCGATGGCTTCGTCCTGAAGTTTGACATGGACGGCAATTTCAAGATGCGGATTGGTGGGACGCCCAGCGGACCGGACAGCAATGACACCAATGGCGGCATCAACGGCACACCGCAGCTTTTTCAGCCGGCGGACATGACGGTGGATCCCAAAACCAACCGTCTCTACGTCGCCGACGGCTATGGCAACCGCCGCATTCTCATCGTCGACGCCGACAGCGGCAAATATATCGGCCATTTCGGCGCCTACGGAAACAACCCGATCGATGACGACGAGGCCAAGGCTGCCGGCGGGTGGCCGTCGGACTATGTCAGGGGCAACACAAAGCCGGTCTTCTTTCGCAGCCCGGTCCATTGCGTGAAGATCGCAACGGACGGCAAGATTTATGTCTGCGACCGCGGCAATGACCGGATTCAGATGTTCGACGCAAACAGCGCGGCGCTGGGCAAACCGTGCAGCAATCCGCGGGGTGAGTCAGGCAAATGCGGGTTCGTGACTGAGCGCTTCATCAGCGAACACACTGAGACCCCGCCTGTCATGCCGGGAACGGCCGTCTCGATGAACTTCTCCACGGACAAGGCACAAAGCTGCCTCTATGTCGGAGACAACACCAACATGACCATTTATATTCTCAACCGGAGCAACTTGCAGGAACTCGGCCGTGTCGGCCGCAACGGCCGCATGATCGGCGAATTCCACTGGCTGCATCAAGTGAGCCTGGACAGTAAAGGCAACATCTATACGGCGGAAGTCGACACCGGCAAGCGCATCCAGAAATTCATCCGCTATGGCGGCGTCGGTTGCAGCGGCAACGGATCGACCACGGTGGGTGGACCGATTCCGGCGCAATAGTAGGCGTTAAACGCGGCAGCGGCTCAATCCTCGTCGAAATTGCAGTCCTTCAACGGCACCAATCGCGTGTGATTCCAGAATTTGTGGCCGAAATAGAGGATGACGAAGACCGGAATCATGAGGTAGCCCGTGATGAAGTCGAACCAGGAGAACACCGGCGTCTGGAACACGCCCGTGTTGGCGCCGAACAGCACTCCCACGAACAGAATCACCGCGAGCCACGGGCCGTAGGGATAGAACTTGGATTTGAACTTCAGGTCGTCGAGGCTGCGGCCTTGCGCGACCCAAGCCTTGCGGAAGCGCAGATGGCACACCGCAATCCCCAGCCAGATCAGGAACCCGCTTAAACTCGAGGCATTGTAGAAAATCTGATAGATCTTCTGGTCGCCCACGAGAGTCGAGAAAAAAGCCAGCGCGCTGATCGAGCCCGTCGCCAAGAGCGCCGCGACGGGCACGCCACGGCGGTTGAGTTTGCCGAACATCTTGGGAGCCTTGCGGCTGTGTGACATCGCATGCAGCATTCGCGAGGCGACGTACATCGACGAATTCCCGCACGACAGCACCGAGGACAAGATCACCGCATTCATGAGGTTGGCGGCGTAGTACCCGAACCTCGGCAGCTGCTGGAACACCATGGTGAAGGGCGAAAAGGCGATGTGGGACTCGTCCCCATGCAATAGATTAGGGTTGGTGTAGCTGATCAAGGTGCCGACCACGAAGATCGAACCGATGTAGAACAGCAAGATTCGCCAGAACACGGTTCGGATCGCCTTGGGCACGTTCTTGCTCGGGTCGGCGGTTTCCGCGGCCGCGAGGCCGACACCTTCCGTGCCCTGGAAGGCAAAACCGGCGACCAGGAACACCGCCAGCGCCGCTGTGAGGCCGCCGACAAAAGGAGCATGCGTTCCGGTGGTTGCGTCGCTCACGGTCCAGTTGCGGAAGCCGACGGCATGGCCGCCGAGCATGCCGGTGATCATCAGGGCACCCACGCCGATGAATATGATCACCGTCACCACTTTGATGCCGGCGAACCAGTATTCCGCCTCGGCATAGGCCTTGACCGACAGGAGATTCAGCGCCAGCAGCACTGAAAAAAAACCCATCGCCCACAGGGTCGAGTATGAATTCGGGAACCAGAACTTGACGATGAGGGCGCCGGCGACGAGCTCAGCGGCCAGCGTGATCGCCCAACTGAACCAATAATTCCAGCCCACCGCAAAGCCCAATGAGGGATCGATAAAGCGCTCCGCATAGGCTTCGAAGGAGCCGGGAATGGGCAATTGAGTCGCCATCTCGCCAAGCGACTGCATCATGCAATAGACCGCCAAACCCATGGTCGCGTAGGCCAGCAGCGCGCCGCCCGGACCGGATTGCGCAATCGCGCTACCGCTGGCAAAGAACAAACCGGTGCCGATCGCGCCGCCGATCGCGATCATGCTGAGCTGCCGCTTGCCGATGCCGCGCTTCAGTTCGCGGGTTTCGTTTGCGGTCATCGCTTCGTTAGACGTCAGCGTTTCGTTTGAAGCCATGCAGATTTCCCGCTCGATTCCGACGCTTCGGTGGCAGATCTTTCGTTGTGAATGCGCATCCCGCGGCATTTTTTCGCCGCCGCCGCCCTTCAACACGAAGGATACTCTATTGACCAAGTCGGCTTGGCACGGCCGAGAAGATGATTGTATTGTTCGTTATTTGTCAACCACTTATCACGCCCGATGGCCATTTGGGACCCGGCGACGCCGAGGTAGGATTGAGCCGCGCACGGGCGGAGCGGGCAAATTCTGCGCGCGCCAAAGCGTTCGGCCTGCGTCGCGGCCGATCGGGGCGAATGGCTGCGTGAGGCCGATCGAGGACCCTTCGCCCTTAGGTTGGCTCAGGCAGCCCTAGACATCATGGCCCGCCATCTCCCGCGTCGATCAGTCGTGCCCGCGTCGATCAGTCCTCATTTCGAAGGGCGTGGGTGATGGCCTTTGCAATGAGCTGGTGGCCCGACTGACTCGGATGAACATCGCACAAGAGCGGATCGTGCACGCTCGCATTCAGCAGACCCGCGTTGCAGGAATTGCCGCCGAAGGCCGGAGCCGTGGCCACATTCTTGAAGGCCGTAAAGAGGTCAGCGACCACTGCTCCGTACGCCGCCGCAGGAGCCGAGACCGCCGCGTTCAAGAGTTGCGTGAGGCCGGTCGCTGCTGCGTTGGAATAGTCGAGGGAGTAGTAATTGGTGATGACGATGTCGCCGCCGAATCCCGTGGCGCGCAAGTCGGCGAGGATGGTCTGCATGTTGTGCTCCACCGTGGCGAGCACCGTGGGCAGGCCGGCCTCGATGCAGGTCGTCGGGTCGGGCTGCGAAGCACAAGCTTCCTCGAGCAGGAATCCATCGTTCGCGCCCAGTGTGATGGTCACGACATGCACGTGGCGATGCTGCTTCAAGTACGTCGTGGCAAAGTCAAGCTGGGTGGATGTATAGGCGACATGCAACGGGAAATGCGCACGGAAAGCCCGGCAGCCATTGTCGGGGGCCGTGGCTGATAAAAAGCTGCCGGTGGTTTCGCCCGGGCAGCCGGCATCCGCGGCATTCCTGAATGTGTCGTCGAGGCGGTTCGCGAATCCAACGAAGTTCTCGGGATTGCCATAGGCGAAGCCTGCGTCGGCGATGTAGGCGAAGGCGACGCTGTCGCCGAGCACGAGAGTGTTGCCGCGCTCCTCCGCTGCCGCCGTCCCGCCGATACCCAGGGCAGCCGTCAGTAGCCCTAAGGAAAAAAAGCGTAAATGTTTCATGGTGACTCCTTCCCCCGAAATTCATTGTGGTTCGAATTGGTGAACGCCGATCAGCTTAATACTTCGTTCCCGCAGTGAAAAGCGCCACGCGCGAGCCGCTTGGCTCAGACCACAATAAGTTAATCGCCGTCGGCTTCGACGACTGCATGGTGGAGTTGCCAGGACTGCGTGGTGGAGTCGCCCGCTTGCGGGTCGGGTGACCCGGCCGATCGATCGGTCATGCCCTGGGTTGGGCGCGGATGAACGGACCTTTCTGGGAGGGCGGCACCGGGCTGCGTCGAAACTTGCGCCAGAAATCGTAGGCCGCCAGCACCCCGGTCAGCGTCGCCAAGGTCGCAAAATAGGCTCGCGGTCCGTAAGCGGTCATCAGGCTGCCCGCAAGCACCGGTCCTGTCGCCGCGGCGGCACCGTTCAGCAGCAGCAGGGCGCTGCTCGCGGCAACCATCTGCCCGGGCTCGAGCTTGTCGTTGACATGCGATACAGACAGCGAATAGAGCGTCAGCACAACTCCGCTGAACAGGGCTGCGAGCGCCAGGAATGCGGCATGCGGCATGTCGGGGAAGGCGAGGATGCTGGCGGCGACCAGCGTCGCGATCGTGCAAACGCCGGCGATGACCGTGCGCCGATCCACGCGATCCGACAGCCGGCCCACGGGGTATTGAGTTGCCACGGCGGCGAGAATGCTCATCCCCATGAAGGTGGCAATACTGGTCTTGTCCAGGCCGCTGAGCCCGGCGTAGACCGGGCCCATGGAGAAAATGATGGAGGAAATCAAGCCCGACACGGTGATTCCCACCATGCCGAACGGGGTATTGCGAAACAAAACAAGAAGACGCACTTTGCGCGGCAAGGCGTGCTGCGGCAAAGCCTTGGCTGAAACCACGATCGGAACCATCGCCAGGGAGATCAGCACCGACACCAGCATGAACGGCGTGGGCGTGAGCGGATTCGACACGATCAGCAGGAACTGCGCCGCGCCGAGACCGACGTACAGCACGAGCATGTACACGGCCAGCAACCGGCCGCGGTTCGCGCGGCTGGCACTATCGTTGAGCCAGCTCTCGGCCACCACGTATATGCCCGCGAAGCACAGTCCGGACACCAGGCGCATCGCGCTCCAGGTGAATGGATTGACGAAGCAGCCCTGGATGAGAATGGCCACCGAGGCGACGGCCGCGAGGGCGGCGAATACGCGGATGTGCCCGACCTGCCGCAGCAACGGCGGCGCGATGACGGTGCCGAGCACATACCCCACGTAGTAACACGACATGACGATGCCGGTGACCAGCGTCGGGAAACCTTCAAGTGTGGCACGCAGGCCCAGAAGCGTGCTCTGCAGGCCGGCGCCCAGCATGAGAACCCCCATGCCGAGAAGCAGCGGCCAGGTGGCGGTGAGTGCGCTAAACGGCACGCTGCGGCGGAAAACTGTTTTCAGGATCTTCCATGGGCGCGCATTGTTCCATCATTTGCGCGTCGGGGGAAAGCATGCGGGCCCCGCGCGGCCGTCTTACCGTCTCGAGGACACGATGGTGGCCATTCCGGGTTCGACAATGATCTTGTGAATATCGGCCGGCGCATCGGTTCTGTACCGATCGCGCGTCGGCGCTCCCGTGCGGACGAAGCTGTCGATGTCCGCCGCGAGCTGGCGCGGCGCCTCCCACGATAAATTGTGGCCGATGTCGTCGGCCTCGTGCTTGTCGCCGGAGAGCGGCGGCGGCCGCACCCCATATTGCTTCCAATAAAAATACATCCCCGGGTGGGTTTGACTGGCCCGCTTCAACAGTTCCATCAACCGGTCCTGGGATGCTCTGCTGAGCCCGGCATCTTCGCTTCCCCACAGCACCAGCGTCGGGACCGACAGCGTGTCCAGTCGTTCGGGAGGGCGGGGCGGCGGGGGCGTCGGATCGAGCGTCCCCCAGGTTGCCAGCGACTCCCCAGCGGTCTGCGCGGCGATGGTGTCGACCACTCCCGGGGCGGCGATCGCTGATATGTCCCAATGCTGCGAGATATTCCGCACCGCATCGGGATCGATGTCGAGCGGTCGCATATGCAGCGCGCCTTGCGGCCATTTGACGTCCTTTGCTTCCAGCATTTTCCGCCATCCAAGGGCCTCCATCCCATCCCATGGCGCGGCGCCCGCGGGTGCCGCGGCGCGCGCGGATGGGGGAGTGCCCGCCGGCGCGGCGCCCATCGCATGCGGCGCGCCCGTACCGGAGAGAATCAAACGGACGACGCGATCGGGAGACTCAAGCGCCACCAGGCGGGCGGCGCCCGCACCCATCGCATGCCCCACCAAGGTCGCCTTGGCGATGCGCTTTGCATTCATGAACGCAAGTACGTCGGCCGCGAGGTCCGCCTGGGTAATGCACAGATTGGGCTTGGACCAGCAGAGCTCCGTGCGCGGAAGGTCGGTCGCGCCGGCGCCGCGCTGGTCGAGGGCGTACAGGTGAAGCTTGGGGTTCAATTCCAGGAGCGCGCCGGCGGTCCATGCCCACTCGACCGCGCTGGTCGTGTCTGTGTGCAACAGAATCAGCGGCTCACCCGTCGCGGGCCCGACCTCGAAGTAGCTCATGCGCACGCCCGTCGGCAGGTCGACGAGGCAGCGCTGCCCGAAGAAGTTATCGCAATCCGATGCAGCCTTCGCGAACGTGCCGCTCAAGGCCAGTACCAGCGCGCCAGCCAACGCCGGCGTGCCGGCCAACCCCATTTTGATTTGCATGCGTTTTCTCCGGGATCGAGGCATTGAACAGTCGGCTCAATGTTGATTGGCAACGGCGGCGGCGTTCACCGCCCCGGCTTGATTGCCCCAGCTCGCTCGCAAGTACGTGCACAGGGCGGCAATTTGTTCGTCATCCAAGCCGACGCTGAGGTCAAACCCGCTCATGGCCGGCCACGAGCCGTCGGTGCGCGAGGCCTCATGCGCGCCATACAAAACGACGTTGATGAGGGTTGCCGGATTCGGTGCCTGCACAACCGCGTTGCCGGCCAGCGGCGGCGCCGTCTTCGACGCGTCGGCGTGGGCGTCGCGCGGCATTCCCAGACCGCTCGGCAAGTGACAATCCCCGCATCGAGTTGCATACACGGTCTCGCCGGCCTTGAGGACAGCCGCTGCCGGCTTGGCTTGCGCGCCCTGCGAGGCGGGCGGCAGGCTCTTGAGATAAACGGCCATGGCATGAATATCCTGGTCGGTCAAAAGGCTGGTGCTGTTGCCGATCACCTCGCTCATCGGTCCGAAAGCGGCGGCGCGCGCGCTATGACCGGTCTTCAGATAGGCGGCGATCGCGTCGAGCGACCAGGCGCCCAGGCCGTTTGGCGCCTGAGTCAGATTTGCCGCCGACCACGGCCGCACGGTGCTCTCCTCCATCGGCGTGATCTTGTCTTCCACCACTTCATCGGTGATCTCGTCGCGGTAATCGCCGCCGGTCAGCGCCAGGGCATTGCGCTCGCCGCCCAGAGCGTTGCGCGGCGTATGACAGGCGCCGCAATGGCCGAGCCCCTGCGTGAGATAGGCGCCGCGATTCCACTCGGCGGATTGCGACGCGTCGGGCGCATAGCGGCCCGGTGCGAAGAACATCATGTTCCAGCCCGACAACAGGCTGCGGATGCTGAATGGAAACGACAGGTTGTTCTTGGGTGGAGCGTAGTTCACGGCCTTGAGCGAGCGCAGATACGCATAGATCGCATGGATATCCTGGTCCCAGACCTTGGCATACGCCGTGTAGGGAAACGCCGGGTACAGATGAGTGCCGTCGGCCGCGATTCCCTCGCGCATCGCGCGCTCGAATTGCCGCTCCGACCAGGCGCCGATCCCGGTGTCCGAGTCCGGCGTGATGTTCGCCGTGTAGATCACGCCGAACGGTGTGTAGAGTGCGCGGCCGCCCGAAAAGGGCGCGCCATCGCGGCGCGTGTGGCAGGAGATGCAATCGCCGGCGGCCGCAAGATAGCGGCCCTGCTCGACGAGCGACTGCTGGGTGTCGTCAGTCTTCGCGGCGATATTCGGGTTGGGGTCATCCATTGCCACGCTGATCAGAGCGGCGCTCAAGGCCGCGATGAGGGTCGATGCGCTGGACTGCATGGGCGCGGGCTAGGGCACGACCGCGTGCCAGAACATGGCGCTGACGCCGAGACCGGAAGTGGCGCCGCCGACGAATTCGTTCGGATCGATGTCGGCGGCAGCAGGGCGGCCGGAGGCCGCGGCTTTCGCGGCGCCGCCGATTTGCGCCAGGGTGTAGATCGCGTTGCCGCCGAGATCCCCCGGCATGTCCGCCGCATACGTGTACAGCGCAAATCCCTTGTACGCCCACTGACGCCGGCCATCCGCCCTGGTGAGGACATCCCAAAAGCCACAGGGCGGTGCAGCCGCGGGTGCCGTGAATGGCGGCCATAGTTTGGTGCATTTCTCATCGCAGGTCGCGGTGCCAAGAGCGCGGCCGAGCGCCGGCGAACCGTGGTCGGTGCGAAACGGATGCAGTTCCTCCATGGTCACGCGGTCGCGCTGGTAGAGAGTCGCGCCGCTGCGGGTCACCAGGATGTTTCCCAATTCGACTGTCCCGCGGATCGTCGCGTCGGCGGGCATGAAAAAACGCACGATCAAGGCGACGCGGAATCGAGAGTCGGCGTTCATGCCGCCCACGTCGCCGGGCTTCTGATCCGCGGCGAATTTATATAGCGGTAGGCCTCGATAGGTCCATTGGCTGATGCCGTCCTCGCGCGCGATCGCCGCAAACCTGCCCATGGGATTCGCAATCTCGGGCGCCTCGAGCGGAACCCAGAGTCGTGCGCAATCCCCCGCGCCGCACGCAGGCTTCGGATGCGTTGCATTGCCATCGAACGTGTAGAGCGTCAGCCCCAAGGCGTCAACCAACCCCATCCCGCCGGCGTCGGCGATTTCCCCTACGGCGATGCCGTCGGGAAGTGCCATGTCAGCGCCCGGGCGAAACACGGCCGCATGCCAGGCACCATCGGCGCCATCACCCGCGGCATCGCCAATCGCCTTGTCGTTGGCGAATCGATAGAGCGGGGCGCCGCGATGCACCCATTGCTTCCCTTCCTCGGCACGGTCGAGCAGAGACCATTCGACGTGTTGCGTTGCCGTGCGCGGCGCAAGGGTGCGCGGCGCAAGAACCCGTGGCGCAAGAGCCGGCGGTGCGAGAGCGGCCGGCCAGGCGGCGGCGCACTCGCCCACACAGGCCGTGCCGCGCTCGGTATCTTTGTCGTAGGTATAGAGCGTCATGCCACGCGAGTCCGCATAGACCCATTCCGCGGTTGTGGCGACCCGGGCCTTGGGTTTGCTCGTGCGCAGTTGCAGGGTGATTCCCGGCGGCGTCGCGATGGGGATCTGCGCTGCTGCATCGGAGGCCGGTTCCCGATCCGGCGGTGTGTAGTAGCGCGCCGCCGCGAGCAGCGCGAGGAACCCCGCGCCGACCATGAGCGCCCCACGTGAAAGCCCCTTGAACATCGCAACGGCCCGCAGGCGGCTAAGCCATCACTTCGGTGATGGTCTTCGAGGTCTTGTTCGACTCGGTGCCGAAGGTACTGACCGGAAGACCGACGGCCTGCTGGACCGTGAGCGACACGCGCGTCACGGGATCGCCCTTGGCAGCCGCGAAATGGATGCCGGTTTTCATCCGGCCGCCGGCGCTGCCCGCCGTCAGCATGGGGATGTTGTCGGTGGTGTGGTTCTTGGCGTAACCGGAATCGGTATAGGCCAGCACCAGCATGCGATCGAGCAGAGTCCTGTCGCCTTCCCGAATGGCGTCCAATTCGGTGAGCAGGACGTTGAGATTCTGAAGCACGGTCGGGACAAATCTGACCACGTTGGGTTGATACCCGAGTTTCTCGTCGATCGGATCCTCGTGCGTGAACAAATGTTGGGTGTTCGCCTCGCCCGCGAAGCGCAGCTGCGACAGTCCGTCCGTCAGCATGACGTTGAACACCCGTGTCTGGTCGCAGGCCAAGGCGTGGGCCAGGAGCTTGGCGAACAGGCGATGATTGCCGGTCACGTCCGCCACTTCCGTGCCGATGGCTGTGCTGTCCGGCTTGACCGGCACCCGGCACGCGGCGAGCGGCGCGGGCCTTTGAAGTTCCAGATCCAGCTGTTGTTCAAGCTCGCGCAAGGAGGTGAAATATTGGTCAAGATGCGCACGGTCGGCCGCTCCGAGTTGATTCATGAGGCGATGGGTCTGCTCGCTGACCGCCGACAGCACGCTGCGCCGCGCCATCACCGCCGGATCGGGGGTGAAGTCTGCCGCATTCGGGTCTTTGAACTCCGCGCCGAAGACCCGGGTGTAGAGCGCCAGGGGAGAGACCTCCGACGGATTCATCGCGCTGCCGATGCGCTTGCTGTGCGTGCTGGTGGGATTCCCGGTGCAGGACACCTCGAGTGAACGGAAACGGCTGCGCTTACCGATGACGTCCGCGACCAAGACATCGATGCTGGCATCGGGATTGAACGCGTGATCCAGCGTCGGCGGTGTCGTGCCTTGCAAGATCACGGCGGGACCCACGGTATGCGCGCCGCGCGGCCTGCCATCGAGCAGGGCCGACATCTGGCTATAGACGTTGACCTTGTTCTTGAAGGCGTTGAGGGGTTGCAGCTCGACCCCAAACTCGTAATTCGGCCCGACGGTCCGCGGCTCCCAGCGTCCGGGATTGAGACCGCATCCATAGAACCAGGTGCCGAAGCAAACCGGAAGCGGGGCGCCGCCCGAAGCCAGCGCCGCGCCGTTCGAATCGAGAAAGCAATCGAGGAAGGGCAGGCCGACCGTGATGGCTGCGCCGCCCATCATCCCCTTGAGGACGCGCCGGCGGCTTGAGAGGGAAATGGAATTCATGGTCTCACCTCACGGGACGCGTCACGCGACGCCAGCATCGGTGCCGGCACGGTGACCCGATAAAAATTCTCAGCAGTAGCGATTCGCCGCATCAGGTCGGGGGGCCGGTAGCCATCGTCGGCGAAACTCTTTTCGAGATAGCGTATCCACGCCATGTCGCGCCGCGCCACCGCGCGCCCGGTCGCGTAGGAATACAGACGCCGCACGAAACACGGACCGGTCGCCGGATTGTCGTGAAGCGCGCGGCCGAGGCCGGCGGCGTCAGTGAACTCGATACCGTCCAGTTCGCCGCTGGTATCGATCGGTTGCCCGTTTTCCGCCGTCCGGTATCCGGCATCCGAATCGAAATTCTCCAACGCCAGGCCCATCGGGTCCATCAACTTATGGCAGCCGGCACAGGTCGGATCGGTGCGGTGCGCCGTCAGCCGCGCGCGCATGGTCTTGAAATTGGGATTGTGGGTGTCCTGGGCGGTGGTGAAATCGACGTTTCCGGGCGGCGCTGGCACGGGTTCGCACAGCAGCAGTTCGCGCAGCGCCTTGCCGCGAAGCGTCGGGGAGCTCAGTCCCTCGTGCGAATGCAGCGCGACGAAACTTGCCTGTGCATGCGCGCCCGCGCGCGCATCGCCTTCGGGAAAGATGTAGGGCTGCGGTACGGCGCCGCTCTGCGCCACCGGCACGCCATAAATTGAGCCCAGCAGTGGCGTGAGGAAAGTTTTCCGCGTCGTGAAAAGATCGCGGTAGTCACCGTGCTGAGTGAGCACGAGATCGACGATGCTGCGCAGCGTCTGTTCCTGCGCGTCCTGCGCCACGCGCACGGTCCATTTGGGATAGATCTGCGAATCCTTGGCGAGCGTGTCGAACAGATCGAACTGCAGCATGTCGGCAAAAAAGGCGCGCACGCCCGCTTCGAGACGCGGCGATTGCAGCATTCGGTCGACTTCAGCGCCCAAGCCCGCCGCGGTGTTGAGCTGGCCGTTCTGCGCGGCTGCCATGAGTCTGGCGTCGGGCCCGGCATTCCACAGGAAGAAACTGAGTTGCGAGGCCTTGCTGTAGGCGTCGAGGCGATACGCGCCGGGACGATTCGGATCGGGTTCCGCGACTTCCCGGCGAAACAGAAACGGCGGCGATTCCAGCATTCCGGCGAGACTCATTGCAAGACCGGAATAGAAACTCTTCATGGTCCGCGCCGCGGCCGCCGCGAGCGCGACCGCCTCACGGAGTTCCTCCTCCGTCAGGGGCCGCCGATACAGCAGCGGTCCCGCCTTGGAAAAGAACTGCGCGGCGCAGCCGTCATCAGGCGCCGCCGCAGTGTGCGGCTTGCATGGTATGAGCGTGTCCCGGTGCTCCTCGCCGACGACTTGGGCGGCGATGCCCCGAGCCATCGCATCGTACTGCTCCAGGCCGGTCGAGGTGACGCCGACATGACCGGCGCCGACCGCGAACAAGCCATCATCTCGAACATCGGGTTCGAATCGGCCCTCGATCTTGATGGTCGGGCCGAAAACATCGGCGACGACACGCCGGTATTGGTCGGGTCTCAAACGGCGCGCAATGGCCGGTGCGCCGGGCGAGGTCGGTTCGGCGGACTTGAGGGCCCGGGTCAGTGCGGACAGCGCGGACGAGGCGCAGCGGCCGAGCGTCGCGCACAAATGCAACGCGCCCGGCGTTGACCCGCTCGAGGTTGATCCGTCCAGCTGCGTGAGACTTGGATTGCGGATGCCCGTTGCAGCGTCGTCCAAATGCACGATGAAGGCCGGAACCGCCTCGATCATGTAGGCCGCGGAAATGGCGGTGTTCTCGCCCGTCTCGGGATCGGGATACGCGTCGGCATTGCGGCGCAGCGCATAGTACAGCGCGGGTGTGTCGACGCCGAAGCCGCGCTCGTCGATATAGCCGACTTTGGCATGGCTCCAATAGTTCGGATACCAGGGCTCATATCCGCCGAGTACTCCTTCCAGACGGCCCGAGGGCTTGAGTCGCAGGCGCATGCGGGCGTCGCGAAATTCGTAGATTGGCTGAATGTATGAATCGCATTTCATCACGATCGTGGCGGGGTCGGTGGTGACCACGCCGTCCTTGATCCTGCCGTGCAGCACATTGCGGGACGCCGGGTGCGCGATCACCCGATAGGTCATGTCGACCTGGATGTGGGCGTTGGCGTCCTGCGTGATGGCCGGGTCGATCGAGCTCTCGAACGTCACCCACACCTCGCCGTCCTTGCTCAAGTCCTCGCCGCTGATCGAGATCAGCCAGGCGCCCATCGCCGCCCGCGTGGAGTCCCACCGATATTCGGCTTCGAGCGGCGGCTGCGGCGGCGGCGACCCCTTGTACGCCGGAATGCAGCCGATGGCGCGAAACAGCTGGTTGTCGACGCCTTTCTCATGAGTGTCGGGATCTTCATAAGACGAGGAAGCGGCCCCTTTGCCGAGATGGAAGCCATAGCCGTAGCGGCCGACCGCAGGCATCAAGTGCGCGTCAGGCACCGTGGTCGGGTTCAAATAGACGTTGTCCTTGCCGTTGCCGCGGGTCGCAACGACCGATACCCATTTCGTCGTCGGTTTTCCGTTCTGATTGTTGTAATCCTTGTCGAACATCGCATCCACCTCGGCCTGCGCGAGCCCGAGGATTTTCAAGTCGCGCTTGAAGAATACGTCCGGCAGAGGGTTCAGTCCCTTGGGACAGGTTTCATCCCCGTAGTACGTGGCTGGGTAGAAATAGTTGAGCACAAAGCTCTTGGTCGCCGCGGCGCCGGCGCTGTGCATCGGGATGCAGGCAAAGAACGCGGGAATCAACAGGGCGCGGATGCCGCGACGGCGGCGCGAGCGGCTACGCACCGGCGCTGCCTTCAGGGCGGGCAAGGATGGCCCTGACGTCGTGCAGTCTATATAGTTCGGGTGTCGCGATGTGGAACTCACTCTGCCGACCCATGATCTTCAAGCAAAAGCCACGTCTAAAATACACGAACGCGCTTTCGGCGTCTGTACTGCGCGGGCGCATGCCGCCATGAAGCGCATTGCCTTCGGCCGCACCGGCCTCGAGGTCTCCGCCTTGGGGTTGGGCTGCATGGGGATGAGCGAAAACTACGGCCCCAGCGATGATGCCGAGAACCTCGCGATACTGGCGCGCGCGCTCGAGCTCGGCATCAATTTTCTGGATACGGCCGACTCTTACGGGCCATTGCGCAACGAGGAGCTGATCGGGCGCTTTCTTTCCCGGCGGCGCGATCGAATCGTCGTCGCAACCAAATTCGGCTTCGTGCGTAGCGCGGATCCGACCGCGCCCAGCATCGACAACAGCCCGGCCTATATTCGAAGCGCCTGCGAGGGTTCGCTGCGAAGGCTTGGGCTGGACGCGATCGACATCTACTACGTACATCGAGTCGATCCGAAGCGGCCGATCGAGGAAACCATCGGAACGATGGCCGATTTGAAGCGCGAGGGCAAGATTCGGGCGATCGGACTCTCGGAGGTGTCGGCGAGTACCCTGCGCCGGGCCGCCGCCGTGCATCCGATCGCGGCGGTCCAGAGCGAATACTCCCTGTGGGCGCGCGAAGCGGAGCTCGAGGTGCTGCCGGCTTGCAAAGAACTCGGCGTGTGTTTCGTGGCGTTTGCGCCGCTGGGGCGAGGTTTCCTGACGGGTGCCGTCAGCAACGCCGCTGCGCTTGCTGCGGACGATTATCGCCGCCAGCTGCCGCGATTTCAGGGGGCGGCCGCCGCACACAACGCGAGGCTGGTGGCGCAGCTCGAGGAGATCGCGCGGCAGCAGGGCTGCACGCGGGCACAGCTTGCGATCGCCTGGCTGCTGGCGCAGGGACCCGGGGTGGTCCCGATTCCGGGCACCCGCCGTATTCAGCGGCTGGAAGAAAACGCCGCCGCTGCGCAAATCGTTTTGACACCCGCCGCGCGCGCGGCCATCGACGCGGTATTTCCGATCGGCGCTGCCGCCGGCGAGCGTTACGATGCCGATGGGATGAAGCTCGTCAACAGATGAGCACCAAGATCTCATATTCGACGGCGCTGCTGCGCGATGCCAAGGGCATGGCGCAATTTCTGGCGGCCATCCCGAACAGCGAGGAACTTGCCAAGGTGCTCGAGATCGGGGAGGCCGTATCCACGCGGGCATACGACGACGACAGCTGGACTGCGCGCTTCGTCGCGAGCGACGGAAAGATGGTCAAGTGCTTTGCCGTGACCGATGTCACCATCGATCAATCCGAAATGATCGCGGCCGCCGACATCGACATTCTCGCGTGCGACGAAGCCGGATTCCGGGACGCCGTCGCGCGATCGCTCGGGCCCACGCTGGACAGCCCATAGGCTGCGCGAGATGCTCGCGGCTCACGGCGCGCGGTGCTCGCGGCTCACGGCGCGCGATGCGCGCGGCTCACGGCGGGGTGCGCGCGGCTTACGGCGCGGGGCGGATGACGATGGGGTGCGAGGTGGACAGACCGCCGTCCACGGCGATGGCCTGGCCATTGACGTAGGACGAGGCGTCGGACGCCAGAAACAGTGCCGTCTGCGCGATCTCATCGGGAACCCCGGACCGTCGCAGGGGATTGAGCTGCCCGATTTTGCCTTCGCTGCCGCGGGCGCGCGCCTGTTCGAATATCGGGCGGGTCATTCCGGTCTCAATCAAGCCCGGGCAAATGGCGTTGACACGCACGCCGGTGCCGGCGAGTTGGTTGGCCGCGGTTTGCACGAGACTGATGACGCCGGCCTTGCTGGCGCTGTAGGGCATGCCGCCGGCGCCGGAGCGCAATCCCGCGACGGATGCCGTGCAGATGATGGAACCGCGCCGCCGCGGGATCATCGCGAGGGCCGCGTACCTGACCGCCAGAAAAGTGCCGATCAGGTTGATCTTGAGAACCTGCGTCCAGCGTTCGACGGTTTCCTCGAAGAACGGCACCAGCCCGCCGCTGATGCCGGCATTCGCGTAGCACACATCGAGGCCGCCATATTCTTTGACCGCGAGGGCCACTGCGCCGGCCACCTCCGCTTCCGCGGAAGAATCACTGATCAGCGCCGTGGCGCGTCCGCCGGCCGCGCGAATTTCCGCCACGGTCGTCTCGACTTCCGCGGCGAGGTCGAGCGCCACGACCGCGGCGCCCTCGGAGGCGAACAGCAGTGCGCTGGCGCGTCCGATGCCGCTGGCCGCGCCGGTGACCAGCGCGATTTTGCCTTGCAGTGCCTTCATTCCGGTCCCTCAAATGTAGATTAGTATTACCCTGCTATCCCGCTTCAGGCAACCGAAGAGCGAACGTGATGGACGATTTCAGCAAAACGCGGTCGGTGTATCGGCATGCCGAACTCGAGCGTGTACTCAATCCGAAGTCGATTGCCATCGTCGGAGCCTCCCCCAAAGCCGGTTCGTTCGGCGACCGCGTCCTCGGCAACATGACCGGCTTCGCCGGCGACATTTATCTCGTGAACTCGAAGCACGAACGGATCGGGGAACGGCCGTGCTTCCCGTCCATTGCCTCTCTGCCCGCCGTTCCGGACTGCGTGGCCGTGACGGCGCCGCGCGAATCCGTCGAAGGCATCGTGCGGGAGGCGGCGCAGGTGGGCGCCGGCGGGGTCATTCTGTACGCGTCCGGCTACGCCGAAACGCAGCTGCCCGAGCGCATCGAACAGCAGCAGCGTCTCAGCGACCTGGCGGGCGAGACCGGCTTGAAAATTCTCGGACCAAATTGCTTAGGTGTAGCGAACTACCTGGGCCGGGCTCGCCTCACGTTTTCCGAATATCCCGCGCCGCGCGAGATGCGAGGCATGCCGGTCGGCATCGCAGGCCAGTCCGGAGCGCTGTCGCAGGCCCTGGCGCAGGCCATCGAGTGCGGCGTGTCCGTCAGTCATGCCCTGTGCGCCGGCAATCAAGCGGATGTCGACGTCGCGGACCTCGTCGCCTACCTGGCGGATGAACCGGCTTGTCGGGCCATCGCCTGCGTCTTCGAAGGCATGGCCTACCCGCAGCGACTGCTGGAAGCCGCGCACCTCGCCTGGCGCAACGGCAAGCCGCTGCTGGTCAACAAGATTGCGGTGGGTACGCTGGGCGCCGCGGCCGCAATTTCGCATACCGGAAGTTTGGCGGGTTCCGATGCGGCCTACCGCGCGGCGTTCGAACGGAGCGGCGCCATCGTGGTCGAGGAATTCGAAGGACTGATGGAGGCCGCGGCGTTTTTCGCCAAGGCGCCGCCGCCGAAGGCCCGCGGCGTGGCCGTACTGGCCACCTCAGGCGGCGCCGCCATCATGGCCGCCGACAAGGCCGAATTGCACGGCGTTTCCCTGCCGCAGCCCTGCGAGCAGGTCAGGCGTGTGATCGAGTCGAATATTCCGGATTTCGGGTCGGCGCGAAATCCCTGCGATGTGACCGGGCAGGTGCTCAACAATCCGCAATCCATGTCGGCGTGCGGCGAGGCGCTGCTGTCCGATCCCAACTATGGCGCGCTCATCGTGCCGCAGACTCTGGCCTACGATGCGCATAAGTCGCGCGTGGCGGCGTTCAGACAATTGTCTCAACAATACGGCAAAATCACTTGCAACGTGCTGCTGTCCGGCTGGCTGCAGGGACCCGGTACCCTGGACGCCGAAGTCGATTCAAACGTCGCGCTGTTCCGTTCGATGGATCGATGCTTTCGCTCCCTGGCGGCCTGGCATCATCGCGCCGATCGCCTGGCGCGCGGGGAGCGCTCGCGGGTTCGCGTGTCGGACCCGGCGGCGGCCGCGGCGGCCGCGCGGATGATCGCGCAAGCGCCCGGCCAGCAGCTCACGGAACGCGAGTCGAAGGCCGTGCTGGATCTTTACGGCGTCCCCGGGGTGCGCGAAATGAGCGTCGATTCCGCGGACTCCGCCGTTGCCGCCGCTGCGCGTCTGGGATTTCCGCTGGCGGTCAAGGTCGAGTCGCCCGACATCGTACATAAAAGCGAAGCGGCGGCCGTCGCACTCGGCGTGCGCTCGAATGTGGAGCTCCGCGCCGCTTATGATCGCGTCCTGGCCAATGCTCGGGTGTATGCGCCGCAGGCACGCATTCGCGGTGTGCTGCTGCAGCCCATGGCGCCTGAAGGCGTCGAAGTGGTGGCCGGTGTGCGGGTCGATCCCGGGTTCGGTCCGCTGATCGTCGTTGGATTCGGCGGAGTGCTGGTGGAATTGTTGCGCGATTCCGCCGTTGAGCTGGCGCCCGTCAATGCAGGCGAGGCGGGACGCATGCTGCGCAAATTGCGCGGCGCCGCTTTGTTCGACGGCTTCCGCGGCGCCGCCGCGGTGAACCTCGATCGACTGGCCGACATCATCGTCCGCCTGTCGGAGTTCGCGGCGGATCAGTGCGGCAATATACTCGAGGCCGATGTCAATCCCATCATTTGCGCAGGCGATCAATTGATCGCCGTGGACGCGCTGATTGTCCGTAGCGCGCGCTCATCTCAAGAGCCTATAATTCCGCCTCATCCCAAACCCTGAGCCATCGGTGTCCCCATGAACGACGATCCACACATTATTTCGCGCCGACAATTCACCGCGCTGTCACTCGCCGTGGGCGCCGCCGCGGTCACCGGCGTGTCCGAGGCCGCCGCCCCGGGCGCGTCCGGCGCCACCGCCACGGGCGCGTCCGGCGCCGCCGTCGCCGAAGTGATCGATGCGGATGTGCTCGTGACGACACCGAGCGGTGTCTGCGATGCGGCGCTGATTCATCCGAAGGGACACGGCAATTGGCCCGCCGCCATTCTGTTTCCGGATATCTTTGGAGTGCGGCCGGCCATGCGCGACATGGCGAAACGGCTGGCCGCGGACGGCTACACCGTGCTGATTCCAAATCCCTACTATCGAATGACCAAAGCGCCGGGCCTCACTCTGGACTTCGATTTTTCGAGTTCTGCGGATCGCGCCAAACTCGATGCGCTTCGCGCGCCGCTGACGAGCGAAGCCGTCATGCAGGACGCAACGGCCTATGTCAGATTTCTGGACGCGCACGCGGCCGTCAACAAGAAGGCCAAGGTCGGCGTATTCGGCTACTGCATGGGCGGCCCGATGACCATGCAAGCGGCTGCCGCCGTTCCCGATCGAATCGGCGGGGGAGCTTCGTTTCATGGCGGCGGCTTGGTCACCGACAAGCCCAACAGTCCTCACTTGTTGGTGCCCAAAATCAAGGCGCAATACTACTTCGCGATCGCGGCGAACGATGATCAGCGCCAACCGGATGCGAAGAGCGCGCTTGACGAGGCCTTTCATGCGGTCCATGTTCCCGTCAAGATCGAGGTCTACGAAGGCACGCTGCATGGGTGGTGCGTGAAAGACATGCCGCTGCAGGCCGGAAAGCCCATCTACGACGAGCCGCAGGCGGAGCGCGCATGGAAGGATCTGGCGACCCTCTTCAAGAAGGCGCTGGTCTGAAGTCTGCCGGCGCGCCGGCACTCATACGCAACCCGACACCCAACGATGAGCGAAGCGTTTATCTGTGATTTCGTGCGAACGCCGATCGGCCGCTACGAAGGCGCACTGTCGCGGGTGCGCACCGACGATCTGGCCGCGTTCGCGATCAGGCCTCTGGTTGCTCGAAACGGCGCCATCGGCGAGGCCGTCGATGAAGTGTTCATGGGCTGCGCGAACCAGGCCGGCGAAGACAATCGCAATGTCGCACGCATGGCGCTGCTGCTCAGCGGTCTGCCCGCGCACGTGCCCGGCGTGACGGTCAATCGCTTGTGCGCCTCCGGATTGGATGCGGTGGCGGCGGCGGCGCGGGCGATCCGTGCCGGGGAACTCGAACTCGCCATCGCCGGTGGAGTCGAGTCGATGACGCGCGCTCCCTTCGTGATGGCAAAGGCGGAGCGCGCCTTTCAGCGCACCACGGAAATCCATGATACGACCATTGGCTGGCGTTTCGTGAATGCGCAAATGAAGGCGCTCTACGGCGTCGATTCGATGCCTGAAACCGGCGAGAACGTCGCTGCGGACTTCCACGTCTCGCGCCAGGATCAGGACGCCTTCGCTTGGCGCTCGCAGCAACGCGCCGCGCGCGCCCAGGACGCCGGGGTGTTCGCCCAGCAGATCGTGCCCGTGACGGTTGCGCCGACGAAAGGCGCGGCCGCCCACGTCGTCGAACGCGACGAGCAGCTTCGCCCGGATACCACGCTCGAGGGACTTGCCAAGCTCAAGCCGGTGGTGCACGCCGGCGGCACCGTCACGGCCGGGAATGCATCGGCAATCAACGACGGAGCCGCGGCGCTGTTGCTGGCTTCCGGCGCGGCCGTCGAGAAATACGGGCTCACCGCCTGTGCCCGCGTGCTGGGCTTTGCCTCGGCGGGAGTCGCGCCACGCATCATGGGCACGGGTCCCATCCCGGCCGTTCAACGCCTCGTGAACCGGCTGCGGCTGAAGGTCGCCGATTTCGATGTGATCGAACTCAACGAGGCCTTCGCATCGCAAGCGCTGGCCTGCGTGCGGGCCTGGGGTTTTCCCGACGACGCCGAACACATCAACAGCAACGGCGGTGCGATCGCCCTGGGTCATCCGCTCGGAATGTCCGGCGCGCGGATTGCGGGGGCCGCGGTGCAGGAGTTGCTGCGCCGCTCAGGCCGCTATGGATTGGCCACAATGTGCGTGGGGGTCGGACAAGGGGCGGCGCTGGCATTCGAACGAGCGTGAGCGGGCGGCGGCGCGGCCGCGTCCTTTCAAAGGCGGGCGGGCGCTGCTACATTACAAGTACAAGGCGGAACTCAGTTCTGCACATTGGAATTGAGGGGTTGGCTTGATGAGCAAACTGAGTTTCGAGGTGAGGAGCGGCGTCGCCGTCCTCAAGCTCGACAATCCACCGGTCAATAGTCTTGGCCATGAGTTGCGCCAGGCAATAGTGGCGGGGCTCGAACGCGCCAACGCCGATCCCGACGTCGCAGCCCTGGTGTTGATCGGGTCCGGAGCGGGTTTTTCCGGCGGCGCCGATATCCGTGAATTCGGAACGCCGAAGGCAATCGCCCATCCTGATCTGCGGACCGTGCTGGGCGAGATCGAAGCCAGCGCCAAACCGGTGATCGCCGCCATCGGCGGCGTATGCATGGGCGGCGGTCTGGAACTGGCGCTGGCCTGCCACTACCGGGTCGGCGTGCCGGGGGCCAAGATCGCGCTGCCCGAAGTCAAGCTTGGGCTATTGCCGGGCGCCGGCGGCACTCAGCGGCTGCCGCGCATTCTCGGCGTCGAAGCCGCGCTCAACATGATCGTCTCGGGCACGACCGTGCCCTCCGAGAAGCTTCGCGGCACGCCGCTATTCGATGCCTTCGGCGAAGGCGATTTGCTGGATAGCGCCTTAGGATGGGCGCGCAAGGTGATCACGGAAAAGTTGCCGCTCAAGCGAGTGCGCGACCTGACCATCAACATGCTGAACGCCGAGGCCTACCTGCAATTCGCGCGCAATACCATCAAAGCCGTCGCGGGTCCTTACCCCGCGCCCCTGGCCTGCGTCGAGGCGGTCGCGGCGGCGGTCGACAAGCCCTTCGACGCGGGGCTCAAGCGAGAGCGCGAGCTTTTTACCACGTTGATGCTCTCGCCCGAGTCGGCGGCGCTGCGCCACATATTTCAAGCCGAGCGCGCGGCCTCGCACATCATCGGCGTGCCTGACGACACGCCGGTCCGATCCATCGCCAGGATCGGCGTCATCGGTGCCGGGACCATGGGCGGAGGCATCACCATGAGCGCCATCAACGCCGGCCTGCCGGTCGTGCTGCTGGAGACGCAGCAGGACGCGCTCGACCGCGGCCTCGCCAACATCCGCCGCAATTACCAGGGCGCGCTGCGCAAAGGCACGCTCAACGAGGCCAGCCTCGCGCAGCGCTTGGCGCTGATCACCCCGACGCTGGACTACGCTCAGCTGCGCGATGTCGATCTGGTCATCGAGGCGGTGTTCGAGAACATGGACGTGAAGCGCAAGGTCTTCGAGACGCTGGACGGAACCGTGCGGCAGGGCGCCATTCTCGCCTCCAACACCTCGGCGCTGAACCTCGATGAGATCGCGGGCTTCACGCGCCGCCCGCAGGATGTGATCGGATTGCATTTCTTCAGCCCCGCCAATGTGATGCGCCTGCTCGAAGTGGTGCGCGGCGCCAAGACAGCGAATGACGTACTGAACACCGCCATGCGGTTGTCCAAGACCATGAACAAGATCGCGGTGGTGTCAGGGGTCTGCGACGGCTTCATCGGCAACCGCATGCTGGCCCGGTACGGCGCGGCCGCTCACGATCTGATCATGGCCGGCGCATTGCCCCAGCAAATCGACGCGGCGCTGCAGGAATTCGGCATGGCGATGGGCCCGTTTCGCGTGGGCGATCTCGCCGGGCTCGATATCGGGTGGGCGCTGCGCAAGCGCCGTTCGGCGGAATTCCCCGACCGCGATTTCTCCACCGTGGCGGACGTGTTGTGCGAGGCGGGCCGTTTCGGGCAAAAAACCGGCGCCGGATGGTATCGCTACGAGGCGGGCTCTCGTCATCCGATTCCGGATCCGAAGGTCACGGCCATCATCGAGGAATACCGGCGCAAGAAAGGCGTTACGCCGCGCAACGTGGGTGCGCAAGAGATCGTCGAGCGCTGCATTTATGCGCTGGTCAACGAAGGCGCGCGCATCATCGAGGACGGCATTGCGCAGCGCTCCTCGGACATCGATCTGGTCTACCTCAACGGCTACGGCTTTCCCGCCTACCGCGGCGGGCCCATGTTCCATGCCGACACCGTGGGTCTGCCCGAGATTGCGCGCGCCCTCGAGCGCATCGCGGCCCAGCCCGGCAGCGATGCGGTGTTCTGGACACCGGCGCCGCTGCTCACGCGCCTGGCCCAGCAGGGCCAGACCTTCAGCGCATACAAAGGAAACCTCAAGTGACAGAAGCAGTCATCGTCTCCACGGCGCGCACCGGTCTGGGCAAGAGCTGGAAGGGCGCTTTCAACATGACCTACGGCGCAACGCTCGGCGCGCATTCGGTGCGGCATGCGGTGGAGCGCGCCGGCATCGAGCCCGGCGAAGTCGAGGACGTGATCATGGGTTCGACCTTCGGTGAAGGCACCACGGGAGGCAACGTCGCGCGCGCCATTGCGCTGCGCGCCGGTCTACCGACGAGCACCGCGGGTTTGAGCATCAATCGTTTCTGCAGTTCGGGATTGCAGTCCATCGCGCTGGCGGCGCAACGGATCATGACCGAAGGCGCAAGCATGATCGTCGCCGGCGGCGTCGAGAGCATCTCCTGCGTGCAGAACGAGGCGAACACCCATATGCGCCGCGATCCGTGGTTGATCGAGCACAAACCGACGCTGTACTGGAACATGCTGCAGACCGCCGAAACCGTGGCCAAGCGCTACCAAATCTCCAAGGAAGCTCAGGATGAGTACGGGGTGCGCAGTCAATTGCGCGCCGCGGCTGCGCAGAGTGCCGGCAAATTCAAGGACGAGATCGTGCCGATGACCACCGTCATGGGCGTCGCCGACAAGACGAGCGGCGCGATCACCATGCGCGAGGTCACCATCGCCGCCGACGAGGGCATACGGCCCGACACCACGCTCGAGGCCGTCGCGCAGATTCGCCCCGCCATCCCCGGCGGGGTCGTCACGGCCGGCAACGCCAGCCAGTTCTCCGACGGCAGCAGCGCGGTGGTCGTCATGGACAGCAAGCTGGCCGAGCGGCGCGGCCTGAAGCCGCTCGGAATCTTCCGCGGTTTCGCCGTCGCGGGCTGCGAACCCGACGAGATGGGCATCGGCCCGATTTTTGCCGTGCCGCGCCTGCTGCAGCGTGCCGGCCGCAAGATCAGCGACATCGATCTGTGGGAACTCAATGAGGCATTTGCCTGCCAGGTTCTTTACTGCCGCGACAAGCTCGGCATTCCCGATGAGCGGTTGAACGTCAACGGCGGGGCAATCGCCGTGGGACATCCCTATGGCGTCAGCGGTGCGCGCCTGACCGGACATGCGCTCATCGAAGGCAAGCGCCGCGGCGCCAAGCTCGTGGTGGTCACCATGTGCATCGGCGGCGGGCAGGGCGCCGCCGGCTTGTTCGAGGTGACTTGAAATGGCAGTGCGCGAGTTATTCGAGCTGAAGGGCAGGGTGGCGCTCATCACCGGCGGATCGCGCGGCCTGGGGCTGCAATTCGCCCAGGGCCTGGGTGAAATGGGCGCCAGAATTGCAATCAGCGCACGCAAACCGGCAGAACTCGAGGAAGCCAAGGCGCAGCTGGCGAAGCAGGGTATCGATGCCCTGACCGTGGTCAATGATCTCACCAAGCCGGATCAGGTGCCGGCGCTGGTGGAGGCCGTCGTCGGGCATTTCGGCGGGATCAATATCCTGGTCAACAACGCCGGCACGAGTTGGGGCGCGCCGGCGGAGGAATATCCCATCGACGCCTGGAACAAAGTGATGACGTTGAATGCCACCAGCGTATTCATGCTGAGCCAGGCAGTCGCCAAGCGTTGTTTCATACCGCAGCGCTCGGGCAATATCATTGTCGTGGCCTCCGTCGCGGCCCTGCGCACCGGAGCGAACATGAAAGCAGCCGCTTACTACGCCTCGAAGGCGGCGGCCCTGCACCTGACGCGGGCACTGGCCGCGGAGTGGGGCGCGTACGGCATCCGCGTCAACGCGATATGCCCGGGATTTTTCCCATCGAAAATGTCGAGCGGCTTGCTCGAAAAGATCGAGGCCTCGGTGATCCGGCAGACGCCGCTGGGGCGTCTCGGCAACGACACCGATTTGATGGGCGCGGCGGTGTACCTTGCGTCGGACGCATCGCGCCATGTGACGGGTCAGTACATTGCCGTGGACGGCGGGGCCTCCAATGCGTGAGGTGCGTAGCCCCAGGGCCTCGGCGTGAGCAGTCCCGCTGCGGGTCTGCGGCCGCCCCCGGCGCAACACGCGGTCGATACGGTGCGGCTCGCCGCTTGGATGCAGGCCAATATCGACGGCTTCCTCGGGCCCATCAATATTCAGAAATTCGCCGGCGGACAATCCAACCCCACGTTCCTGGTGCAGTCGGCCAGCCATCGCTACGTTCTGCGGCGCAAACCGCCCGGCAAGCTGCTGCCCTCGGCTCATGCCGTCGATCGAGAGTTTCGGGTGATCTCGGCGCTCGCGGACACCGAGGTGCCCGTGGCGAAGGCTCGCGCCCTGTGCGAGGACGACTCGGTGATCGGCACCGCGTTTTACATCATGGACTATGTCGAGGGCCGCCTCTTCTGGGATGCCGCGCTGCCCGAGGTGGCGGGCAAAGACCGCGGCGCGATCTACGCGGAAATGACGCGGGTGATCGCCGCGCTGCACTCGGTGGACTACGTCGCGGTGGGCTTGGGTGACTATGGCAAGCCCGGCCGCTACATCGAGCGCCAGGTGGCGCGCTGGACGCAGCAATACCGTGCTTCGCAGACCGAATCCATCGATGCTGTCGACAGACTGATTGAGTGGCTGCCGAAACACATTCCCGCCGATGAGGAAACCAGCATCGTGCACGGCGATTTCCGGCTCGACAATGCGATATTTCACCCGCAGGAGCCGCGAATCCTCGCGGTCTTGGACTGGGAGCTGTCGACCTTGGGCCATCCGCTCGTCGATCTGGCGTATCTGTGTATGCGGTATCATTTTTCCGCCGAACACTTCAAGGGTCTCGGCGGCCTGGATACGGCGGTCTTGCAGATTCCGAGCGAGGCCGAATGCGTGGCCGACTATTGCCGGCGCCGCGGCCGGGGAGCGATCGCACCGCAGGATTGGACCTATTACCTCGCGTTCAATATGTTCCGACTGACGGGGATTCTGCAGGGCGTGCTGGCGCGCGCCCTTCAGGGCAATGCCTCGAACACCACTGCATTGGAGGCGGGCCGCAGGGCGCGGCCGCTGGCCGAGCAGGCGTGGGCGCTGGTGCAGCGCTCATTCGACGCCTGAGTACACCTCAACAAAGCAAAGGAGCGCCATGGATTTCTCGCACAGCGACAAGGTTCGCCTCCTCCAGGAACAAGTGACCGCGTTCATGGACGCGTATATCTACCCGGCCGAGGCGCGCTTCGACGAGGAGATGGCAAAAAACCGCCAGAGCGGCAATCCCTGGCAGCCCACCGTGATCATGGAGGAACTGAAGCGCAAGGCGCGAGCGCAGAATCTGTGGAACCTGTTCCTGCCGGAGTCCAAACACGGCGCCGGCCTCACCAACCTCGAATACGCGCCGCTGTGCGAAATCATGGGACGCTCCCATATCGCACCGGAGGCGTTCAATTGCTCGGCGCCCGACACGGGCAACATGGAGGTGCTGGCCCGCTATGGCACGCCGGCACAGCAGCAGCGCTGGCTGGTACCGCTGCTCGACGGGAAAATTCGTTCCGCCTTCGCCATGACCGAGCCCGACGTCGCCTCGAGCGATGCGACGAACATTCAGGCCTCCATCGCGCGCGACGGCGATCACTACGTGATCAACGGCCGCAAATGGTGGACCTCGGGCGCCGGCGATCCGCGCTGCGAGATTCTGATTTTCATGGGCAAGACCGATCCGACCGCGCGGCTTCACAGCCAGCAGTCGATGATTCTCGTGCCCATGAACACGCCGGGCATCAAGCGCCAGCGTCAGCTGACCGTGTTCGGCTACGATCATGCGCCGCATGGCCATTCGCAGCTCGAGTTCACCGACGTGCGCGTGCCGGCGGAGAATATCCTGCTGGGCGAAGGACGCGGCTTCGAGATCGCGCAGGGCCGCCTGGGCCCGGGGCGCATCCACCACTGCATGCGTTTGATCGGGCTCGCGGAACGGGCGCTGGAAATGCTGTGCAAACGGGCCCAGCAGCGCGTCGCATTCGGCAAGCGCATCTCGGAACAGGGGGTCACGCTCGAGCGCATCGCCGAATCACGGATCCTGATCGATCAGGCCCGCTGGCTGGTGCTCAATGCCGCCTACATGATGGACACCGTGGGCAATCGCGCGGCCAAGAAGGAGATCGCAATGATCAAAGTCGCCGCGCCGAACATGGCGCTGCAAGTCATCGACTGGGCGATCCAGGTGCACGGCGGGGGCGGCGTCAGCGACGATTTCCCGCTGGCGGCCGCCTATGCAGGCGCACGCACCCTGCGCTTCGCGGACGGCCCCGATGAAGTCCATCGCGAACAGATCGGCAAGCTCGAACTGTCGCGCCACCGGATCTGAGGGCGGCCGAATGTCCGATCAACATTTCAAGTTCTGGCCGGGTCACGCGATGCGCCATCTGACCGCGCCCGCCACCAATCTGTTCTACAACGCGGAAGTCTCGGCGCGCCGCTATCCCGGCAAGCCCTTCCTGGTGTTCTACGACAATGCGCTGACCTTCGCCGATCTTTTCAACGAGGCCACGCGGATTGCGGGCTTCCTCGAACGGCAATGCGGCGTGCGCAAGGGCGATCGAGTGCTGCTGTTGATGCAGAACTGCCCGCAGTTCGTCATCGGCTACTACGGCATCCTGCGCGCCAATGCCGTGGTGGTGCCGATCAACCCCATGAACCTGACTCAGGAGATTCTGCGCTTCGCCAAGGACGCGGGAGCGAACACGGCCATCGTTTCGCAGGAACTGTATTCGCGCGTCGAACCGCTGCTCGGCAGCGGTGATCTCAAAGCGGTGATTGTCGCCGCCTACTCGGATTGCCTGAAGGAGCCCACCAGTCTCGCCGTGCCGGAATTCGTCGCCGCGCCGCGAATGCAAATTGCGGGGCCCGGCGTCACGCTGTGGCGCGATGCGCTCGCGAGCGATTTGCAGCCGGGCGCACTGACCGCCGGTCCGGATGATCTGTGCGTCATGCCGTATACCTCCGGCACGACGGGAATTCCGAAGGGATGCATGCATACGCACCGCACCGTGATGCACACCACGGTCGGCAGCATGAATTGGTTTCCCGTGCACGCGGAGATGACACTGATGGCGGTGGCTCCGCTATTTCACGTGACCGGCATGCAGGGAGGCATGAACGGGCCTCTATACATCGGCAACACGGTGGTGATGCTGCCGCGCTGGGATCGCAACGCCGCGGCGCAATGCGTGCAGCGCTATCGAATATCGAGCTGGACCGCCATTCCGACGATGATTCAGGATTTCTTCGCAAACCCGGATATCGCCCAGTACGACTTGAGTTCGATCCGGCGCTTGAGCGGCGGCGGCGCCGCCATGCCCGCGGCGGTCGCACAGCGGCTGGAGAAAATGGGAGTCACCTACGTCGAAGGCTACGGATTGTCGGAGACCATGGCGGCCACGCACATCAATCCGAGCGATCGTCCGAAGAAGCAGTGCTTGGGCATCCCGATTTACGACGTCGACGCGCGCGTGGTCGACCCGGCGACGCTCGAGGAACTGCCCGCCGGTGAGGTCGGGGAGATCGTCATTCATGGCCCACAGGTGTTTTTGGGCTACTGGAACAAACCTGGCGACAGCGCGCAAGCCTTGGTCGATATCGACGGCAAGCGCTTCTTGCGCACGGGCGATCTCGGTAGAGTGGACGAAGACGGCTATTTTTTCATGGTCGATCGGCTGAAGCGCATGATCAACGCCTCCGGATTCAAGGTGTGGCCGACCGAAGTCGAATCCCTGATGTACCAGCATCCCGCGATTCTCGAGGCCTGCGTCATCGGCACCAAGGATGCGCACCGCGGCGAAACCGTCAAAGCCGTGGTGGTGCTGCGGCCGGAATGGCGCGATCGAACCGAAGCACAACAGATCATCGACTGGTGCAGGGAGAGCATGGCGGCCTATAAAGTCCCCAGAATCGTCGAATTCGTCGAAGCGTTGCCCAAGTCGGGCGCCGGCAAGATCATGTGGCGCGAGCTGCAGGATCGAGAAGGCGCCGCCGCCAACTCGCGAGCGAATCCCTCATGAAAGCATTGCTCAGCAAGCAGCCCGGCGGTCCGGAAACGCTGGTGCTCGAGGACATTGCGGAACCCGTCCCTGGTCCCGGGCAAGTCCGCGTCGCGGTGCGGGCCTGCGGAGTCAACTATCCCGATCTCTTGATCATCCAGGACCTTTACCAATTCAAACCGCCGCGTCCGTTTGCGCCCGGCGCCGAGGTGGCCGGCGTCGTCGATGCGGTGGGCGAGGGAGTCGAGCAGGTTCGAATCGGCGACCGCGTGGCGCTCTCTCCCGCGCGCAGCGGCATGGCCGAGAAAGCCGTGGGGCTCGCGAGCAATTGCTGGAAAATCCCGGATTCCATGCCGTTCGACCAGGCGGCTGCTTTGCTCATGACCTACGGCACCTCGCAGCATGCGCTCAAGGACCGGGCGCAGCTCAAGCCTCGGGAGACGCTGCTGGTGCTCGGCGCGGCGGGCGGCGTCGGCCTCGCGGCGGTGGAGTTGGGCAAGGCCATGGGTGCGCGGGTCGTGGCGGCCGCGTCGAGCGCGGAAAAACTTGCGCTGGCGCGCGATCACGGCGCCGACGAAGGCGTGCAATATCCGGCCGGGCCGCTCGACAAGAATCAAGCGCGGGCGCTCACCGACCAATTCAAAGCAGCGTGCGGCGCCGACGGAGCTCAGGTCATCTACGACGGAGTGGGCGGCGACTACACGGAGGCCGCGCTGCGCACGATCGGTTGGCAGGGTCGGCATCTGGTTGTAGGTTTCCCGGCCGGCATCCCCAAACTGCCCTTGAACCTGCCGCTGCTCAAGAGCTGCCAGATCATCGGCGTGTTCTGGGGCGAGTTCACCACCCGCTATCCGGCTCTGCATGCCGCCAATGTTGCGGCGCTGATGGCGCTCTATGCCGGCGGCCGCATCAAACCGGCGGTCACCGAACATTTTCCGCTGGCCCGCGGCGGCGAAGCGATCACCCGGCTCGGCGCCCGTGAAGCGCGCGGCAAAGTGGTGGTCATGATCGACTGAACGCGAGGCGTCGCCCGGCGCAACCGGCGGCGGTCACCGGCAAAAACGGTCGCCGGCGGTCAATACGGTCGCCGGCGGTCAATACTGTCGCCGGCGGTCAATAGGTTGTCGTCGAAAGCACGGCGCGCCGGCCCGCCGGATGCCATAACGATGGGATGGAGGTGTTCGCGTGGACCTGAAATATACATCCGACGAGGAGGCATTTCGCGCTCAGGTGCGGGCCTTTTTCGAGGCCGAGCTGCCCGCCGACATTCGCACCCGAATGAACCTGGGGAAGCGGTTCCGCGGCGAGGACATGACGCGCTGGCAACAGATACTGCATCGTCACGGGTGGGGCGCCGCGATGTGGCCGCGGCGTTTCGGCGGCACCGGCTGGAACGTCATCCAGCAGCATATATTCGAGGAGGAGCGGGCGGACATCGGCGCACCGCCTCAGAACGCCTTTTCACTGAGAATGCTGGCGCCGGTGTTGATGACCTTTGCCAACTCCGCGCAGCAGGAGTATTTCCTGCCGCGAATCATCGCCGGCGAGGATTGGTGGTGCCAGGGGTATTCCGAGCCGGGCTCCGGATCCGATCTCGCGAGCCTGCGGACCAGCGCGGTGCGTCAAGGCGATCACTATCTCGTCAACGGCCAGAAAACCTGGAACACGCTGGGTCAATACGCCGATTGGATATTTTGCCTGGTCCGCACCAGCACCGAGGGGCGGCCGCAGCAGGGCATTTCGTTTCTCCTGATCGACCTGAAATCGCCCGGCATCACGCGGCGGCCCATCACCATGCTGGACGGTGAACATGAAATCAACGAGATCTGGTTCGATAACGTGAAAGTGCCGGTGCAGAACCTGGTCGGCGAGGAAAACAAGGGTTGGACCTATGCGAAATTCCTGCTGACGCACGAGCGCACCAACAACGCCGGCATCGGCGCCTGCAAGCGCGCATTGAAGAAGCTCAAGGAAATTGCCGCCTCGCAGTGCGCAAACGGCGGGCCGCTGATCGAAGACTCGCGCTTTCGCGACCGCATCGCCCAGGTGGAACTCGAGTTGATGGCGCTCGAGATCACCAATCTTCGAGTCCTGTCTGCCACGGCAGACGAAACGCGCACGCTGGGGCCGGAGGTCTCGGTGCTCAAGATCAAGGGTTCGGAGATCCAGCAGCAGCTCGCCGAGCTGCAAATGCAGGCTCTGGGGCCAGACGCTCTGCCGTACCTGCGCGAAGCGCTCGAGATGGACTGGGTCGCCGATCCCTTGTTGGCGCGGCATTACCGACCCTATGCGCCGCCGCTCTCGGGCCATTACTTCAACCTGCGCAAGACCACGATTTACGCGGGCTCCACCGAGATCCAGAAAAACATCATCTCGCAGCTGATTTTGGGTCTTTAGAGGGCGGTCATGGATTTCAACTACAGCAACGAGCAAATTGCACTGCAGGAAACGATGCAGCGCTTCATCGGCCGCGACTATGGGTTCGAACGGCGGCGCGAGCTGGCCCGTTCAACGCTGGGCTATTCCGCCGAGGCCTGGGCGCAGTATGCGAACTTAGGATTGTTGTCGCTGCCATTCCCGGAACAATTCGGCGGTCTCGGCGGCAACGCCGTCGACATCATGCTGGTGATGGAACAGGTCGGGCGCGGTTTGCTGCTGGAGCCTTTCCTGAGCACCATCGTGATGGGCGGCGGGTTGATTCGCGACGCCGGATCCGAGGCGATGAAAACCGCGCTGCTGCCGCGCGTCGGCGCCGGAGAACTCAAGCTTGCGGTGGCCTGCTACGAGGCGGCGGGACGCTATGACTTGTCGCACGTCGCGTGCACTGCGGTGCGCAGCGGTGACGGTTGGCGCCTGTCGGGCTACAAAACTGTGGTACTCGATGCCCCATCGGCCGATTATTTCCTGGTATCGGCGCGCAGCGCCGGCAATATCACGGATACACGGGGAATCTCCCTGTTTTTGGTCGGGCGCGAGACTCAGGGGCTGACGCTGTCCGCCTATCCCACGCAATCGGGCGGCCGCGCCGCCGATCTGCATTTCGAGGACGCGGCTCTCGACGCGAACTCGCTGATCGGCCGACCCGAGGATGGGTTGGCCATCATTGAACGGGCGGTGGATAATGGCATTGCCGCGCTCTGCGGCGAGGCCGTCGGCATCATCGCGGCCCTGAACGAGGCGACGCTGAACTACCTGAAAAGCCGCAAACAATTCGGGGTGCCGATCGGCAAGTTCCAGGCGCTGCAGCACCGAATGGCGGACATGCTCATTGCCGCTGAACAGGCGCGTTCGATGGCCATCATCGCCGCGGTGTTCGCCGATTCGGAAGACGCCGCCGAGCGCCGGCGCAGGGTGTCCGCGGCCAAAACCTATATCGGTCAAGCGGCGCGCCTGGTCGGACAGCAAGCGGTGCAACTGCACGGCGCCATGGGCGTCGTCGATGACCTCATCGTCAGCCACTACTTCAAACGCCTGACCATGATCGATCTGAGCCTGGGCGATACCGGCTTTCACCTCGCACGCTTCAGCGACACGCTGGGTGGCCGGGACAAGAGCACGCCGGGTGGCCGGGACAAGAGCTGCTCTGTGACAACACGGAACCCGTGAATACCAACACGCCGCGAAAGCCGTTCGCAATGATCCGCGAGTTCCATTTGGCGGACTGGTTTACACTCGGCAATGCCATTTGCGGCACGGCGTCTTTGTTTTCGACCATCACCTACGTTCAGACGGAAGGCGTTTCCCATATTTATTTCGCGTGCGCACTCGTGTTCCTTGCCTTGGTATTCGATGTACTCGATGGGCGAATCGCCAGATGGCGCCAGCGATCGTCGGCCATGGGCCGCGAGCTCGATTCGCTCGCCGACGTGATTTCCTTCGGCGTGGCTCCCGCGGTGATCGGCTACGGTTTGGGCATGCAAGGCTTGTATGATCGCATCGTCCTTGTTTATTTCGTCGCCTGCGGAGTCTCGCGCCTCGCTCGATACAACGTCACCGCCGAAGCGCTCTCCGAAGGTACCGGGAAAGTGAAATATTTTGAAGGCTCGCCCATACCCACGTCCTTCGTCTTGGTTTGCGTGCTTTGTTTCGCGACCCTCAATGGAGCCATAGGCGAGCATCTGTGGTTTGGCGGGCTCAGCCTGTCAGGACACTTATTTCATCCGCTGACGCTGTTATTTGCTCTGTCGGGATCTTTGATGATCAGTCGCATTCATGTACCAAAATTATAATTGGCGCCCGGGACCCTAATAGCCGGCGACTAGGTTGGCTTACTCCCAGGCGCCGCATCCCCTTCTTTCATTTTCGTACATTGAATATCGAAGGTGCGGCCATTGCCGAAGTCGACGTGCGCGATGTCTTTATTCTGGCACAGATCCCGCGCAGACTCGCGGGTGACGATATCAATTTCATGTCGCATGACGACAAATGGATCGCCCGCTTTAGCGCTGTACAGAATCACGACTTCACCGCAATAGTATAGAAGGCTGTAGCGACAATTCAGGTCGTAGGCCGCGTACAGACCAAGCGCCTCGGACTGAGGTGGATTGAGGGACCAAGTGATTTTCTCGACATCGTGGCCGGCGACGACCCCTGCCGACCTCAAAAACCGGACTCGATCGCTCTGCCATTTCGGGAGCGACACCAAGCGTTGAAGCCCAGGAGCCAGCATCGACCAACCGCCATCGCCATTCGCCTGGTTATATTCGCTTAAAAACTTATTTAACACTCCGCGAGCGATTGCGCCTTGGCCAACCGGTTCATCAACGACGCCGGCACCGGCTTTTGGCGGTGCATGGGTGGTACCGTTGCCATGCAGCTTGGCGCTGATCCGCTCGCTCATCTGCTGATACTCAGCGAACATCTTCGCAAACGCCGCTTCGTCTCCCGCAAAGAACCCCGTTTGCTCCATGGTAACGCCTGTTTTGTCCTCGACGACCCGCCGCGAGATCCAAGCGGGGTGCGCAGGATTGCCGGGCTCGGTAAACGCGTAAACGGTACGCGTTCCCTCATTTACGTAGGTTTCAAAATGTTGTTCCGGGAAGGAACGTTCGGAACTCCCCAATTTCTCGCGGACCAAGTCCAAATACGCCTGCCACTGCGCAACGGTGACCTTGGCGTCCGGATACGGCTTGAATTCCTGCGCACTCGCCGAAATGGCGCCAAGCATGGAGAGCACCAATCCCAACCCACGATGAAAATTCCGAATCACTGATTGCGTCCATCTAAACGCGGGGCCTACCCGTACTACGATACCGCGCGGACGACCATATTTCGATCAATGCCCGATATCCGCAGTCGAAGGAATCGGAAGTCACCTGGCGCGCTCCCCTTCGGAGAGCCCTTCCACCATCTCCTTGGCCTCCACCAGGCTATCAGTGATGCTGCTTGCGGATATCGCCTTCCACCGTACGCGAGGCTGCGAACAGCACCAGCGATGCCAGCACCGCCAGCACCGGAATGGCGTACATGGCGCTGTGCAGGCCGGATGCCTTGAACGCCTCGGTCATGGCGGTCGCGCCGGCTGCCGCCATCGCCTGATGCGCGAAGTGATCGCTCAGCATGCCCGTGGCCACCGGGCCGAGGCTCGCGCCGAGAACGTACATGGCGCAGAAGTAGATGGCGACCGCCGTGCCGCGCAGACGCGGCTCGATGACATCCTGTATGGCCGCGTACACCGTGGCGTAGTACACGAACATGGTCATCGTGCCGATCGCCATCAGTGCCATGAATGCCGCGACCGAACCCTTCGGCTGATTCAGCGCCAAGAAGATGCAAGGCGCCACAATCGCCATCGAGCAGGCGGACAGCAGTAAGCGACCATCGCGGCGTTTCGCGCTCAAGCGGTCGGCGAGCCAACCGCCGGCGAGCAGACCAACGGCACCCACGGCACCCAAGGAGACGGCGGACACATTGCTCGCCTCTCGGAGGCTCATCTCATGGAATCGTTGCAGGAACGGCGTCTGGAAGGCGTTGATGGCATACATGTTGAAATTGTGGAAAATGCCCGACAGGATGATCCACCACATGGTCGGCAACTTCAGCACCGCCGCGTACGGCGACTTCAGCGCCGCTTCGCTGGAAGCAGCGGGCCGCGCGGCATCCAGGGCGCCGCGCACGGGTTCGGGTAGGCGCATCGCCAACCAGGCGAACAGCAGTCCGGGGAAGCAGGCGAATAGAAAGGCCGCGCGCCAGCCGAATGCCGCGCCGATGGCGCCGGCGCTGAAGTAGGCGAGACACAGGCCGGCGGGCAAACCAAGCATGAATACGCCCATGGCACGCGCGCGCTGATGCGGTGGAAACAGATCGCCGATCAGCGATTGGCCGGCGGGCGCACAGGTCGCCTCACCCACCCCCACCCCCAGCCGCGACACGAACAACTGCGTGTAGTTGAGCGCGAGACCGGATGCCGCGGTCAGCAAGCTCCATGCGGCGGTGCCGATGCCGATGAGGCGCGTCCGATACCATCGGTCCGCCAGGCGGCCCAATGGCAGACCGACGATTGCGTACATCAAGGTGGCCACTGTTCCCAGCAACCCCAGCGCGGTGTCGCTGAGGTGAAATTCCTTGCGGATCGGTTCACCCAGGGCGCCCGGCAACTGGCGGTCGAAAAAATTCAGCAGATTGATGACGAACAGCACGAAGAGGGCGTACGAGGCACTTGATGCCGGATTCTTTGGACTCGCCATTGATTGCGCCTCATGAAAAAACGGCGGGCCTTGAGCCCGCCGTCGAATTGTCGTCGATACCCGACTATACGCCGGTCAGAACTTGGTTCGCACCGTGAGCCCGAAGGTGCGCGGATCGGCCAAGAACGCGTCGATCTGATTGGGCTGGAAGGGTGCATCGAAGGCGACCTGGTAGATGTATTTGTTGGTCAGGTTCGCGCCCCACACGTCCACCGCCCATTTGCCGCCCGGTGCGCCGAGGCCGAGACGCGCCCCGACCAATCCATAGGCGCCTTGGAGTTTGCGCGGATCGAGATCCGAGCCCGTGTTGTACGACGAGTTGTATTTTTCATTGACGTTGGCATGAAATTCGAGCGATGAGGATAAGGGCACGGTGTAAGTCGCCGACGCCACGCCCGACCACATCGGCGCAAAGGACAGCCGGTTGTTTTGGCGGTTGAGTCCCGTGGCAAGATCCGGAGCAAACAATCCCACCACTTGCGGGCCGCCGAAATCGGTGATGTTCGTGAATGCGTACGTGACGCCGCCGGCGAGAGTCAAGCCCGACAGGGGGGTCGCCCAGCTCGTATCGAATTCAGCGCCCTTGGATTCGACCTTACGAATCGAGCTGACGACGAACACCAATCCGTTGAAAGTGTTCAGCTGGAAATTCGTGTATTTCTGATCGAATATGGACGCATTCAAGCGCACCGACCTGTTGGCGAGCAGGCTCTTGATGCCCACTTCGTAGGACTGGACGGTTTCGCGGGGGAATTCGGTATTGAAATCCGGCACCAGCGTGACCGGGTCCGCGACGCGAGATAGGTTGATTCCCCCGGCCTTGTAGCCGTTTGCCCATGAGACATAGCCCATGACATCGTCGGTAAAGTGATAGGACAGCTTGACCGTGCCCGACACATTGCCCTCGCTCAAGGATTGGCTGCTCGACTTGCCGTTAAAGAATGGATTAAATACTGAGGTACATCCCAAAAAGAGTAGCGCCTGAGCCGTACCCGCGGGAAGCGTCGACAGATGGGGAATCAATTGCCCGCAAGCTGAGCCGCCGTCGGGGTTCGCAAAATTGGAATCCGCGGTTTTCTTCTCCGACGTGAATCGCAGACCCGCGGTCAGGTCCAGGCCCTGCGCAATGTTGTAGGTCTCGTTGGTGAAGAACGCATAGCTCTTTGAAGTTTGATGATACCAATCGGCCTGGCCGGACACCCCCGGCACGAACAAGTGCCCGGGGGGCTTCTGCGTGAGTTGGAATGTCAATGGAAAGTCCGTCCCAGCCGTCGCGACGCCACTCAGGTACAGATCGAAGGCATTACCGGCAAAAATCGCGCTGTTCGTATCGAGGATTTCGCTCGAAAAAAATCCGCCCACCAGCCAATCCAGGGGACCGTTCTTGCCGGCCAAGCGTATTTCTTCGCTGGCTTGCTTGAAATCCGTCTGATTACCCTGGTTGGCGGGTTCTTGCACGAGATCGATGCCGGTGTAATCGACATCGTTGCCGGCCACGATGGTGTTGTCGCGCCAGGCGGTGATCGAGGTGAGCTTGCCAAAGCCGAGATCCCAGTTAAGTTCTCCGGAAATTCCCAGGTCGCGGATTTGCTGTTTCACCGGCTGGTTGGAGTAGGCCTGCCGGCTGAAATGCGGCAGCGGGGGACTCGCAAGGCCGACCACGCCCGGTTGACCTCCCAGAAGCGGATTGGACGCGAGTGCGTTGACGATCCCGACGACGGGACCGTCGTTCAGCGGGACAGCTCCGCAGCACGACTCGTTGCGCTTCGAATAATCGGCGATGACCAAGAAATTCACGGCGTCGCTGGGTGTGAGCAGAAATTGGCCGCGCAGGGTGTAAAAATTGCGGTCATCGGTCCTGTTGTCGGTGTTCGGACCGAGGCCGTCGTTGATATTGAGGAAGCCATCGCGCTTCTGGTATCCCGCGTAAAATCGAGCCGCGGCAATATCGCCGAGCGGGCCGGTCACGGAAGCGTTGATTTCTTTGTCGTTATAGTTTCCGCCGGTGGCCTCCGCCGTCACGCCAAAAGTGGTCGACGGACGTTTGGTCACGATATTGATGACGCCGGCGTCGTTGTTCTTGCCGAACAATTCGCCCTGTGGGCCCTCCAGGATTTCGATCTGTTCGATTTCGCCGAGGTTGCCGAAGCCGACGCCGTTGCGGGGGCGATAGACGCCGTCGATCACGACACCGACGGAGGATTCGAGTCCCGGGTTGTCGCCGACCGTGCCGATGCCGCGGATACGGGCGGTGGTCACATTCTCCGACGTGGTGGAAGTAACGGTCAGGCCCGGCATCAGCGCCTGTAAATTCTTGATGTCGGTGACGCCGCCGTCCTTGAGCTGCTGTGCCGACAGCGCGATAACGGAAATGGGCACGTCCTGGATGTTCTGCTCGCGCTTCTGCGCAGTGACGATGATCTCGGTCAACACCGGTGTAGTCGCCACGTCCGCTGCCCAGCTCGAGCCGAGCGCAGTGGCGCCAGCGATTGCCAATACCAGAGCAACACCTTGTCGCAAAGGCACACGTCGATTTGTCATAGGTCTCCCCTTATCGAATTTCTTAGTTGATGGGATGATTCTGAGCCCCGAGAATCATTGAACCCCATCCCACGTCCCAAGCGCGGCGTACAGCGTGCCGCACGGCCCACCATCTGTGGGCTGACTGCCACAATATATCTGAATCGAGCCTACGGGAAGGGTGCGTCAGGGACCTCGCTTCGGGCGTCAACTTGTTGACCGCCGACGCCATTCCCGTGTAGGGGCCGGCGCCGCCCGTTCGGGGAATGGTCATTGTGGCATTTTAGCTACATGAGACGGCGACCGACGCCAGGCGTTCACCACCTTGTGGCAGCTCGCGACCCGGCCGGTGCGCGGTCAGGTGCTGGGGCAGCGCGCCGGTGTCGTCAGTTCGGCGTTCGCCGGATACAGCGAAAGCAGCTTTCGCGTCACCCCATTGGTCCAACCGAAACCATCCTGCGATGGGTATTCGCCGCCGCCGCCGCTGCGGCCGGTGGTGACGACATCGTATTTCTCCACCAGTTTACCGGTGTGCCGGTACACGTCATTGACGTTGGCCATCCACCGGCATGCGATCGTCGCCGCGAGCGAGGATTGACCGTAGTCGCGCAATCCCGCGATGGCGATCCATTGCAGGGGCGCCCAGCCGTTCGGAGAGTCCCATTGCTGACCGGTCGCTACGGTCGTGGTGACGATGCCGCCGGCCTTGAGCAATTCTCGCGCCGTTATATTCGCCACCGCGGCTGCTTGCGGCTTCGAGGCCAGCGACACGAATAGCGGATAGAGCGTTGCCGCAGACACCCGTGGTATGCGGGCCCTTTGTGTCCAGCGATAGTCGAGATATGCGCCTTCGGACGCATCCCACAGGTAGCGGTCGATGGCCTTGCGCCGCGCGGCGGCGCGGCGTTCGAACTCGCGCGCACAGGCGCTGTCGCCGCCGCGCGTGCAGCCGGCGCGGATGGCATTCTCCAAACCGAACAGCAGGCTATTGAGATCGACAGGCACGATTTCCGTCGTATCCATGGTCTCGCGCGTGTGCCCGTCGGCGAACCAGCGCGAGCCGAAGTCCCAGCCGCTCTCCGCCGCCGCACGGATGTCGCGAAACAATTGGGGCGCTGCACGACCACTCGCGTGCGCAAGCTCGGTATCCTCGCGGTACGACTCGTCGCGCGGCGTGTCGCTATCGTCCCAGAAGCGATTGAGCACGGATCCGTCGGGCATTGCCACTACTCGCCGGTGCGAGGTGCCGGGTTTCAAGCCGTGCGCACCGTCCATCCAAAAGGCGTATTCGCGGCGCAATTGCGGCAGATACGCGGCGTACGCGCCGCCGGAGTCCTCGGCAGAAACCAAATCGACCATGGCAAAGAAAAACGGCGGCTGCGAGCGGCTGAGATAGTAGGTGCGCGCGCCGTTCGGCACATGATCGAAGGTATCGATCAGATAGGCAAAATCCCGCACCATGCCGGCCACCAAGTCGTGGCGGCCGCTGGTCGCGAGTCCGAGCATCGTGAAGTACGAATCCCAGTAGTACATTTCGCGGAAGCGACCGCCCGGTACCACGTAGGGCTGCGGCAACGCGACCAAAGAGGAATACGGCGGCGCGGTGCTGGTGGTGCGCGTCAGCGGATCCCACAGACGATCGATGTGCGCGAGAATCGATACTTGGTCGGGCGGGGAGGGCGCTCCGCCGACGGCGGCCGGCAAAACGAAATGCGTCTCGACGAAATGCTTGAGCGCGGCCGGTGAGCCGGGTTGCTCGGCATGATAATCCCTCAATATGTCATCCGGCGCCGCGCTGGGAACCGCATCGGCAAATGCCTTGCCATCCGGATAAATCTGCGCAGTTTGTACCGCGATGAATAGATCCTTGAACAGCATCTGCGGTGGAGCCGCCGGAGCGCCAGAGGTTGATGGCCGAGCCGCCGCGATCGGCAGCAGAGTCAACCACAGCGCCCACGCGGCGCCGCGGCGGGGGCGGAGTTCGGCAGGCGCGTGGATCGCTGAAGTCTTCAATAATGCTCGTCGGTCACTGTTCATTCGCGCCTGATCCAATCGCCCCCGGGGTGCAATCGGGCAGTGTACTCTTGCACGGTGAGCACGGACATACGCCCAGGAGTGCCGCGAACCCCGATGCACACGGACAGATCGGCGGCGTGCCCGCACCGCCCACCTTGCCCCGGCTGCCCGAGGTTCGGTGAACGCGGTATCGCCCGTGCCGCGCGCGATGCGCTTGGAGAGTTCGCGCGCACCCACGGTTTGCCTGAGGTGCCGGTCAATTGTGGGCAAACAGCCGGATTTCGACTGCGAGCGCGGCTGGCCATCCGGGGCCGGCTGGGTTCGCCCAAGCTCGGACTGTTCGAGCAGGGGACCCACCGTGTGGTCCACATCCCCCACTGCATTGTTCAGCACCCCTTGATCAACCGCGTCGCGGCCGTCGTGCGGCGCGCCCTGGTGGATGCTCGGGTGACCTGCTACTCGGACAAGGCTCATCTGGGTCTCGCACGCTACTTGCAGGTGGCGGTGGAGCGCAGCTCGCAAACCGCGCAGGTGGTGGTGGTCGCCAACAGCGCCGCACCTGAACCCCTGGAGGCGTGCTTCGATTTGATCCGCGAACGGCTTGGATCGGAGCTGCACAGTCTGTGGTTCAATGCCAATTGCGAGCGCTCCAATGCCATCCTCGGTCCCGAGTTCACACACCGGTGCGGGCCGGCCGCCGTGATCGAAAGTTTTGGCGGAGCTCCAGTGCACTATCCGCCGGGCGCATTCGGTCAGAACAATCTCGATATGGCGCAGGCCATCATCGCGCACGTGCGCTCCCAAATCCCGAAAGGGGCGCGAGTCGCCGAATTTTACGCGGGCGTCGGCGCCATCGGCTTTTCGGTGTTGTCTGCTGCCGGCGAGATTCGGCTGAACGAAGTCAACCCGCATTCGCTGCGCGGGCTCGAACTCGGGCTTGCCGCGCTCGACTCGGCGAATCGGGCTAAAGTCTCCGTGTTCCCCGGCCCGGCAGGCGCGGCGCGCGCGACCGCGGCGGGCGCCGAGGTGGTGATCGCTGACCCGCCGCGCAAGGGCCTCGATCCCGAGCTGATCGAGTATCTGGAGGAGAACCCACCCGAACGCTTTCTGTACGTGAGCTGTGGGCTCGAGTCCTTCCTGCACGACGCTGCGCGCCTGACCTCGCACGGCAAGCTGCGCCTGGCCGCGATCACCGCGTTCAATCTCTTGCCGTTCACCGAGCACGTCGAAACCGTCGCTCGCTTCGAGCGCGCCTGATGGACGTCAGGATTTCAAGACCGAATCGGCCCAGGCCGCGAAGGCCTCGCTCATTTCCTTCCTGATCTGCTCGTCTGTGCGGCCGGACCGGGCAGGCACATGAAACGAATGGTCCGCGTCGGCGAGCCGCGACAAAGTGGCGGAATTGCCGAGTCGTTTGACCAATGGCTCGATGAGCGAAAGTTCGGCCAAGGCGTCGCGAGTACCTTGCAGGAATAGCATGGGTATCTTCACCTCGGAAAGATGCGCGCCTCGATCGATCGACGGCTGCTTGGGTGGATGCAGGGGAAATCCGAAGAACACCAAGCCGCGCACATCAGCAAGCGCCCTTTCCGCCTGAGCCTGCGAGGTCATGCGGCCGCCGAAGGATTTCCCGCCGGCGAACAAAGGCAGTGCGGGTGCAAGTGCGTGTGCCATGGCAACCGCCGCGCGTATCGTGGCGTGGCACAGCGCGGGCGGATCCGGCCTCTTGCCCTTTGTTTCGGTGTAGGGAAACTGGAAGCGCAATGTGGCGATGCCGAACTCTGCGAGGTCGCCGGCCAGGGCGGCCATGAATCGATGGTGCATGTCGGCTCCGGCTCCATGGGCGAGGACCAGGCATGCTCTTGCCGGAGTTGGCCGTTGCATCAGGCCGGATACGCGGATCCGCTCGTTGACCGAAATCGTTACGGGATCCGGGGTCAACGGCGGGCCCAGAGCGCGTTTCATTGGAATTGGACTCCTGCAGGCCTGACAGACTAGTCTAGATAATTGACGGACAAACCCGACCTTAGTTGACCGGCGAGATCCCAAGACTCAGCGAGCATCGGAGATGATACTGGAATCGGTGTTGACGTGTCCTCATTGCGGCCGCACGACCGTAGAGACGATGCCGACCGATGCCTGTATCAGGCGCGCAGCTGTTGCGGCAATGCTTAGCCGGCCCGTTGAATCAAGCCCGAGTCGTCTGGTGCGGTGGAGTTGATGCGCGGACTGACCGGGTGCGCTTGCATGCCGTGTTGCCCGTATGAGCGCAGCGCCGCCTTCGCCTCGACGGGAGTCCCTCGCAGCCAGGTCTGATAGTCCTTGCGCCGCAGGATGGCGGGCATCCGGCAGTCCGTGTTCGCAACCTCCGCCATGAGCTCATTCGGCGGCACGCAAATGATCGAGCAACTTTCGATGACGTCATCTTCGTCACGGACAGATCGATCCCATACCGCCGCGAGGCCGAATACGGACCGGTCGAGCAAATGAACGAAGAATGGCTGCCGGTACTTCGCGCTCGTCAGTTGCCACGAATAGAAGCCGGCGATCGGCAGAATACAGCGTTGACTGTTCAACCACGGCGCTCGAAATATCGGCGAGTCTTGAATTTCGGAGAGGTCAACGCTGACGGGATGAGGGCTGACCGGCTGACCTTCCGCCCACGACGGGATGAGGCCCCAGCGCATCATCACCGCTTCGGACTGGCCGTCGTGCCAGCGGATTGCCGGCACGTACTGCTGCGCCGCCACGTTGAATCTGGCCGAGAAGTTCCACCAGGCGCGCGCCGGCAGAAATTCCCGCTCCGCGGCTGCCTGGTCCGGAAGCACGTATCGCTCACACATGGCGCGGGAGGTTACTGCAGGGCCGTCGATGAATGCTGTGACGAAACCCCTGTCTTGCGATGATGTTGCGCTGCTCGAGCCTACAATACGGTTCCTGACCGGCGGGCAGCCATTGTGAGCGATTTGACAGTTGACTATATCGTCATTGGCGCCGGCACGGCGGGCGCGCTGCTGGCAAACCGGCTCAGCGCGGACGCGGGATATCGCGTGCTGCTGGTTGAGGCCGGCCGGAAAGACAACTACCACTGGATTCATATTCCGGTTGGATATCTCCACTGCATCGGCAATCCCCGTACCGATTGGCTCTATCAGACCGAACCAGCCGCAGGATTGAATGGCCGCTCGCTTCTGTATCCGCGCGGCAAAACGCTGGGCGGCTCCTCCAGCATCAACGGCATGATTTACATGCGTGGCCAGTCTCGCGACTACGATCAGTGGGCGCGGTTCACGGGCGACGACACCTGGTGCTGGGCCAATGTGCTCCCGGCGTTCATGAGGCACGAGGACCACCACTTGGGGGCGGATATGAGCCAGACCGCCGACGCACCGTTCTTCGAATATCACGGAGTTGGCGGCGAATGGCGCGTGGAGAAGCAGCGGCTTCGCTGGGATATTCTCGATGGCTTCATCGAGGCCGCACAGCAGGCTGGCATTCCGTACACCACCGACTTCAATCGCGGCAACAACGACGGGGTGGGCTACTTCGAAGTCAATCAGAAAGCAGGGTGGCGCTGGAACACGGCGAAGGCCTTCCTGCGGCCGACATGCCGCGATCGAAGCAATTTCACGCTGTGGACTAACGCCCATGTGGCCCGCGTCATGGTGGATACGCTGCCCGGCGGCCCTCGATGCACCGGGGCGCAAGTGTGGACCGGCCGGCAGATGGTGACTGCGCATGCCACGCGCGAAGTGATCCTCTGCGCCGGCAGCATCGGCTCGCCGCAAATTCTGCAGCTGTCGGGCATCGGCCCTGCCGATTTGCTGCGTCGACACGGCATCGACGTCATCGTCGATTCACCGGGCGTCGGCGCGAATCTGCAGGACCATCTACAAATCCGCTCGGTCTACAAAATTGCCGGGGCGCCCACCCTCAACGTACTGACCTCGTCGCTTTACGGCAAGACCAAGATTGCCCTGGAGTACCTGTTCAAGCGAAGCGGACCGATGAGCATGGCGCCGTCGCAGCTGGGCACATTCACTCGCAGCTCGCCGGCGCACGCATGGCCGAACCTCGAGTTCCATGTTCAGCCGTTATCGCTTGACGCGTTCGGCGAACCCCTGCACAGCTTCGGTGCGTTCACGGCGGCCGTGTGCAACCTGAACCCGACCAGCCGCGGTGCGGTGCGGATAAAGACGCCTCGATTCGAGGATGCACCTGCGATTGATCCCAACTACTTGAGCACCGAGGAAGATCGCCGGGTTGCCGTCGACTCACTAAGGGTGACGCGCCGCATCGTGGCGCAGCCGGCGCTGGCGAAGTTCAAGCCGCAGGAGTGGAAGCCCGGCGAGCGATACCAAAGCGATGAGGACCTTACCCGGCTGGCCGGCGACATTGCGACCACTATTTTTCACCCGGTTGGTACGACGAGGATGGGTCCCGACCAAGACCCGATGGCCGTTCTGGATTCCCGCCTGAGGGTTCGCGGGGTGCACGCGTTGCGCGTGGTCGATGCCGGCGCAATGCCGACAATCACCAGCGGCAACACGAACAGTCCGACTCTCATGATGGCCGAGAAGGCCGCCGATTGGATCATCGCCGACCGCATCTAAGTGTGAAGACCTTAAGGCTGCACGCGCATTCCATCTTCGGCCAGAGACACGGGGCCGACGAAATTCCGCCGGATGGATTTCAAGACGTCGTCGTGCAGCTCTACAGTGGCGGGCGACAGGTGGCTCAACAAAAGACGTTTCACGCCGGCTTGCCTGGCAAGTTGCCCGATGGCGTGTGGTGGGGTGTGCAGGGTGTAGAGCACCGGGGGAGAATCGGGCGGATCGAGCACCGCGCAATTGAAAACCAGCAGGTTGCTTCCCTGGGCGATACTGCGTAAATGCGCAAGCCCTTGCGCATCAATGTCGCCTGAAAAGGTAACGCTTCTGCCCGCATAATCCATGCGATAGATCACCGCGGGTGCATCTCCATGGTGTCCGGCAATCGCGGTGATGGTCAGATCGTCCTGCTGGAAGATGACGTGCGGTTTCGCATCGGCGTTGGCCTGCGAGGGCACGTCGTGTGCCTGAATGGTCACGGGCGCGGAAAAATCACTCAAGTAGGCGAACGCGCCATCCGGTCCGAAAAGCAAATGAAGAAATCGACTTGTGGATGGGAAATACGCGCCGTGATTTTTCCCTTGCGAAGCCTCGGGGCCCCACACATTGAAAACAATCGGGTTGGGACTCGACACGGCGCGTGCCTTGAACAGGCCCGGAAGTTCCCCTGCGTGATCGATATGCAAGTGAGTCAGCAGAACGATGTCGATTGCGGCGAGAGAAAGTTTGGCTTCACCGAGCCGGACAAATGCACCTGGGCCGGCATCGACGAGTATCCGCGCAGTCCCGTCGACGAGCACAAGATAGCTCGATGCCGCTCTACCCGTGGCCCCGGGTCCCCCTGAGCCGAGCACGACAAGCTCGAGAGGCGCCGTGGCGGTCTGCGCATTGACAGAGAAAACGGCGCCTGAAGCCGACAAGGCAAACGCTATCAGAGGGCGAACGAGGTATTTCGGTAATCGCATAAGGTCTTGCGCTCCCCGGTACTCCGCGCAAGGCACGTGGAAGCGCAGCGGCGGCTCAATTATCGGAGGTACCGTATGGCATCGCAACTGCGCGCAGAGTCTTTGACTCCGCCGCGTGCGGGCAGACAGAAACCCAGTGGCCTTGCTTGCGGGGCCACTGGGAGCGTAAGACGACCTCGCGCGGGCCCGCGGCGCGACTCAATCAATCAGCGCCGACCCTCGTCCCGGTCGCGGTGTTCATATCCGTCATGATGTTCATACCCGTCACGGTGTCCATACCGACCGCGATAATTGTCGCGCCCTCGGTAGTAGCCGCGATGCTCGCCCCAATTGCCGCGTCCGTAGTAGACCACCGGGGGCGGGGCATAGTAGCGAGGCGATTCATAAACCACCGGGGGAGCGGCTCCCCAGCCAAACGGATTGATATCGACGTTGACGCGTCCATCGGCGAAGGCGGCAGAGCTTGCCATCAACGCGAGCGGGACAATGCCAAAGACCCAAGTTCGAATTTTCATAGTATCCTCGATGAGGCGCTGCGCCACGGGTAACGTCGCGACAGGCTTCGACTATCGGCTTGCGATTTTTCCCGCTTGATGGCCGCGATGGCTGAATACCTCGTTAGCCTCCTTCTTCTGGTCCTCGGACATCGCCGAATACAACCCGGAAAAGGCGCCGGCGAGCTTCTTCACGCCATTCGCATGGGCCTGCGTGATATCCGCATAGGCATTCAAATCGTCGATCGCCGTGGCATTCGCCACGTTCGCATCACGCTTGTCGATGGCACGATCGAGTTCCTTCGCGTTCTCGCGCATCGTTTGCGCGACTTCGTTCCACTGAGGCTCCTCGGCGGGAGTGATCTTGAGCGTGGCGTGCAGCTCCTTGATGTGTTTCTCCACCGCGGCATCGCGCTTTGCGTCCGCGCTCGCCATTGCCGCGGTCGTGGCATTTGCCGGGGGATTTGAAGTGGCCGCCGAGTCCGGCGCTTGCGCCAGCGCCGCGCCAAACGCAAACGTGGATGCTACTGCTGCAACAATCATTTTCATAATGTTCTCCATGGGGATTCGCAATCTCTCGGGGCATTCGACCATGGATCAACACTAGCGTCGGTACGCTGCCGTACGCATGGCTGCAAGTTCGGGTGTACCATTGATTAACTCGCCCTCTGGAATTCCAATTGTCCTGACAGCGGATGACTGCTGCATATGCTCCGACATGCCGTACGGTGGTCCGCCATTGTCCTGGGCCTGCTGGTCGCGATTCTCGCCGTCAATACGCTGAGACACCGATCCCGGCAGATCGAGGTTCCGGCCGCGGCCCGCGCCGCGATCGACGAACGCGCGGTCTCGCAGCGGCTCGCGCGCGCCGTGCGCTTCCGCACCATTTCCTATGAAACACCGTCGGAAGAAAGCCGCTCCGAGTTGCTGAAATTCCATGCGTTTTTGGCCGAGTCGTTCCCGAGCGCGTACGCCGCGCTCAAACTGGAAATCGTGGGCGGCTACAGCCTGCTCTTCACGTGGGTCGGCGAGGACTCTCGGGCAAAGCCAATTTCGCTCATGGCACACCAGGATGTCGTGCCCGTCGCGCCGGGAACCGAAAAGCAGTGGCACGCGGAACCGTTCGGCGGAGAAATCCGGGATGGCTTCATCTGGGGACGCGGCGCCTGGGACGACAAGGGCAACCTCATGGCGATTCTGGAAGCGGTCGATTCACTTGCCGCTTCGGGGTACAAACCCCGCCGCACCATTTACCTCGCATTCGGACATGACGAGGAGAACGGCGGCGCGGAGGGTGCGGCGGCCATCGCAAGACTGCTTGCCGAGCGCGGTGTCCACTGTGAGTTTGCGCTGGATGAAGGGCTGTTGATTACCGAAGGCATCATGCCGGGCGTCTCGGCGCCGGTTGCCGTGGTGGGTGTTGCCGAGAAGGGTTCGGTCACGCTGCGCCTCACAGCGACGGCAAAATCCGGTCATTCTTCCATGCCGTCAACGACGTCCGCGATCGGCACTCTGGCGCGGGCCCTGGCCCGGGTCGATGCGTCGGCGATGCCGGCGGCGATCGGCGGTGTTGCCGGCGACATGTTCGACGTTGTTGTCCCGGAGATGCACGGAATGAATCGCGTTGTACTCTCGAATCGCTGGCTGTTCGAGCCTCTGATTCTTCGTCAGCTCGAGAAGGCGCCTTCGACCAATGCGATGCTGCGAACCACAACGGCAATCACCGTCATCAGAGGCGGCAACAAGGAAAATGTACTGCCCGGCGCGGCAGAAGCGCTGGTAAATTTCAGGCTGATCCCGGGGGACACCGCCGCGGCCGTCGTAAGCCACGTCAGGCAGGCGATCGACGATGATCATGTTGCGATCGAGGTCATCGATCCGGCGACCGAAGCGTCCCCGGTCTCCTCACGCGACTCGGCCGCCTACCGGGTGCTCAACCGGACGATCCGCGAACTTTTTCCGGATGTCGTCGTGGCTCCCGGCCTGATGATCGGTGCGACGGATTCGCGGCATATGTCGGCCGTGGCCGAGCAAATTTTCCGATTTTCTCCTGTCCGCGCCCGAGCGGAGGATTTGTCGCGCTTTCACGGCACCGATGAACGCATAGCGGTTGCCAACTATGCGGAGCTGATTCGTTTCTACGGAGCATTGATCCGAAATAGTGCGGGCGGCGGGTCAGCCTTGTAGGACCTTGGGCGACACGACTTGTCGGCTGCAGGAGGACTGTGGCCGCGCTCTGGATGAGCTAGGGTGGCAGCACCTACTGCGGAGGAGCGACCATGACAAATACGATTCGTATCGCCAAATACGGCTTCCTATTGGGACTGATGAGCCTTGTATTGGGCTGCGTCATTTCGCCGCGCGAAGGCTACTACGATGATAGTCACCATCGGTACTATCACGAAAGATCCTGGCACGATTGCGGCGAAGATCACAACGAGCGTTGCCGCCGCTGATCGAATTGGCAAGAAGGAATGTCCTTATGAAGAACGATACTCAAATACAGCACGACGTCGTCGCGCAGCTTGATCGTGAGCAGAAAGTCATCGCGGGCACCATCGGCGTCGAAGTACATCACGGAGTGGTGAAACTGGCGGGCCGCGTTGGCGACGACTCGATCAAGAAAACCGCGGAACTCGCCGCCGGCGGCGTTGATGATGTGACGAAGGTAATCATGGATGTCGACGTCGGCGCGGCAGCGGCTGCCGGAGGCAAGGGCGCTCGCGCGGCAGTTGTGTAATCATTGATCAAATGCCTGAGTTGAGATAAAAAAGGGGCCATGAGGCCCCTTCGTTTTGGCGTCGACGTTTGCAATGAGTGATCAGGAACAAAGCGCGCTATTGACGGAAATTCGCGATCGGCAGCGCCGGCAGCTCGAGCTCACGCGGCCTGCTGGTTCTTGCGGCATTCCTGTATCTATTGCAGCCGCTCGTATTCATTCTGTTGGCGCGCTCGCGGTGAATGGCACGCTTGCGGTGAACGGCACGCTTGCGGTGAATGGCGCGCTTGCGGCAGTAGCGCTAATACCGGCGCGGCGCCGGCCCGTGACCGTGCTTGTACGGCCGGTGAGCACGCTCGTGAGGTCGCCGTACGTTGTATGGAAACGCTACCAGCACCGGGTATGAGCTCTCGACGGATTCCTGCGTGCCGGGACTGGAATACTCCGGGGGGTCGACGAATTGCGGTTGGGCGAATTGCGGTTGATAGGAACGGGCGGGCGGGAGAATGGGTGTTGGGTCCATCCCGTTGATCGGATTCAATTCGCGAAGCGAGGATTTGACACCACAGGGTTTGTCGGAAAAGGTCCGTTGACCGTTCGTCGTGCATTCCCAGATCTGGCTGCTTGGCGGCGTGGGCGGATTCGCAGCAGCGCCGCCCACGGTCACTGCGATCGCAACGGCCGCCATCGACAGTCGGCCCAAAATCCGCCGCAGGAGATTGCTGTCCTTGTCCACCGCCCAATTATCCTCCAGCGCCGCGACGGACGGGGTCAATATGACAGATTCTCGAGACATTCCGCTGCGGCCCGCCGCTTGGTGGATTTTGCAGGCGCCGCCGGGCGCCCCGCCGCCGGGGCGCCCAAGCGCAACGCGCGCGATGCTCAGGTCTTCAGAACGCCCGAGAGTTTGGCCGCGTGGGTCGCAAGCGCGTCCATCAGCGGCGGATTCAAGCAGTCATAAGGCTCCAAACCCAGCTCCTTGAGCCGGCTGCGCACTGCGCCCATGTTCGCCGGATTCGCGCCCGATTCGATGATCGAGGAGACGAAGGCTGCAAACCCGGGCGCCGCCCAGCCGGACTCCGTGGATAATTCCGGGTGAATGAAATCAAGGCCGTAAAATGCATGCTTGCCGTTCTCGATACGGCCGAACATGTGCACGCCGCACACCTTGCACGCATGGCGTTGAATTGTCGCCGACGGGTCGACTACGGCGAGCTTGTCGCCATTTTGCGTAACTTTCACCTTGTCCTTCGATACGACCGCAACCACCGAGAACAGCGCACCCTTCGGCTTCCAGCACTTGGTACAGCCGCACGCGTGATTGTGCGCAATCTGCGCACCGATGGTCACCTTGACGGGCTTGTCCGTGCATCTGCAGGACAGGGTTCCCCCTGCGAAGTCCTTCGATCCCTGCTTGATACCGTTGTCGACCGACGGATGGATTGAAACTGCCATGATTATTCCTCCCCCCTTGTTTTTCATACGATCCGGGCCAGCGCCGGACGCCGATGATAACCGACCCGCTAATATCATGGCGGGTTCCGTCGCGGCGGGTTATGCTGGAGCCATCCTCTCGACGCCATGCCATGAACGTTCTTGATTCGTTCCATCCCGCCGTTGCCGCCTGGTTCTCGCGGACGTTCGATGCGCCCACCGCTGCGCAGGCGCGGGCGTGGCCGGCGCTGCAGGCGGGACGGCATGTACTGGTGGCCGCCCCCACCGGGTCCGGCAAGACCTTCGCGGCATTCCTGGCGGCCATCGACCAACTCGTCAAGGAAGGGTTGGCGGGCGGCCTGCCGGATGAGACCCGCGTCGTCTATGTATCGCCGTTGAAGGCCCTGTCGAACGACATTCAACGCAATCTCGACGCGCCGCTACTGGGGATTCGTGAAGAACTCGCGGCGCTGCACCTGCCTGAGGTGGCCATTCGCGCGATGGTGCGCACCGGCGACACCTCGCAGGCCGAACGGGCGGGCATGCGGCGCAAGGCGCCGCATATCGTCGTGACCACCCCCGAATCGCTCTATATATTGCTCGGCTCCACGTCGGGCCGCGCCATGCTCTCGAGTTGCCGCACGGTCATTGTCGATGAGATTCACGCGATTGCGGGAAACAAGCGCGGCGCACATCTGGCTCTGTCTCTCGAGCGGCTGCAGGCGCTGACCGGGCGCGCCTTGACTCGGGTTGGATTGTCCGCGACTCAGCAGCCGATCGAGGAGGTGGCGAGGTTCTTGATTGGCGCGAGCGCCGCGGCCGCGTTCCCGTGCACCATCATCGACAGCGGCCACGCCCGCAACCGCGATCTGGCCTTGGAACTGCCGCCGGCGCCGCTCGAGGCGGTCATGTCGGGCGAGGTGTGGACGCAGGTCTACGATCGGCTGGCCGAGCTCATCCGCGAGCATCGCACGACGCTGGTGTTCGTGAATACGCGCAGGCTGGTCGAGCGCGTGTCGCGTCATCTCTCGGAGCGCGTGGGCGAGGAAAATGTCGCCGCGCATCACGGGAGCCTTTCCAAGGAGCGGCGCCTCCACGCCGAACAGCGCTTGAAGCGCGGCGAGTTGAAGGTGTTGGTGGCGACCGCCTCTCTCGAGCTCGGAATCGACATCGGCGATGTCGACCTGGTCTGTCAGATAGGCTCGACGCGCTCCATCAACGCCTTTCTGCAGCGTGTGGGCCGCGCCGGACACTCGGTAGGCGGCATTTCCAAAGGCCGATTGTTCCCGTTGTCCCGCGACGAACTGGTGGAGTGCGCAGCGCTGCTCGACGCGGTGCGGCGCGGCGAATTGGATCGCTTGAGCATTCCGGAGAATGCGCTTGACGTTCTTGCGCAGCAGATCACCGCCGAGGTCGCGGCGCGCGAATGGGCCGAGGATGAACTGTTCGATCTCATGCGCGGCGCCTACCCGTACCGGCAGCTGCGGCGCGAGGAATTCGACGAGTGCGTGCGCATGCTGGCCGATGGATTCAGCACCCGCCGCGGGCGTCGCGGGGCGCTGCTGCATCACGACTCCGTCAACAAGATGCTGCGCCCGCGCCGAGGCGCCCGGCTGACGGCGCTGACCTCCGGGGGCGCCATCCCCGACAACGCCGATTACCGGGTCATGCTCGAGCCGGAAGGTCATCTCGTCGGCACCGTGAACGAGGACTTCGCCGTCGAGAGTCTGCAGGGCGATGTGTTCCAGCTCGGCAATGCGTCGTATCGAATACTGCGGGTGGAACGGGGCACCGTGCGCGTCGAGGATGCGCACGGGCAGCCGCCGTCCATTCCGTTCTGGCTCGGCGAGGCGCCGGGCCGCACCCTGGAGTTGTCGGCGGCGATCTCGCGGCTCCGACAGGACATCGAACAGCGTCTGGCCGCGGCGCCGGCGGCGCCGGGCGAGCCTTGCGAAGCCATGCGGTGGCTGACCGAAACCGTCGGACTCGACGAGGCCGCGGCGTTCCAGCTGGTCCAGTACCTGCGCTCGGGCCGCGCGGCTCTCGGCTGCCTGCCGACCTTCGGCACCGTCATTTTCGAACGGTTCTTCGACGAATCCGGCGGGATGCAGCTCGTCATTCATTCCACATTCGGCAGCCGCGTGAACCGCGCATGGGGGCTGTCCTTGCGCAAGCGGTTCTGCCGAGCCTTCAATTTCGAATTACAGGCCGCGGCGACCGACAATCACATCGTGCTGTCGCTGACCCATGCGCATAGCTTCGAGTTGGCAGAGGCGGCGCGTTACTTGAACTCGAACTCGGTTCGTCAAGTCCTGGTGCAGGCACTGTGCGCGGCGCCGATGTTCGGGGTGCGCTGGCGCTGGGACGCGGGCATTGCCCTCGCGCTGCCGCGTTACCGCGGCGGCAAGAAAATCCCGCCGCAAATCGCGCGAATGAACGCGGAGGATCTGCTGGCATCGGTGTTTCCGGATCAGGTGGCTTGCGCCGAGAATTTGCCGGGCGAAATCGAGATTCCGGATCACCCCTTGGTGCGGCAAACCATTCGCGATTGCCTGGAAGACGCGATGGACATCGAACGCTTCGAAGCCGTGCTGCGCGGACTCGAGAGCGGCGACATCCGCGTCGTTGCGCGCGATCTGACCGAGCCTTCACCGCTGGCGCTCGAGGCCTTGAACGCGCGCCCCTATGCCTATCTCGACGATGCGCCGCTCGAGGAACGGCGCACCCAGGCCGTGATGAGCCGCCGCTGGCTCGATCCTGATTCCGCCGCCGACATCGGCAAGCTCGACCCGGAAGCTGTCGCGCGAGTATGCGCGGAGGCTTGGCCCGATGCGACGACGCCGGATGAATTGCATGACGCGCTGCTCTGGTTGACGTTCCTGACCGAGGAGGAGCTGCGGCGCGATGCGGCGTGGCCGCCATTGATGGAACATCTCGCCGGACAGGGGCGCGTGGCACGTCTGACCTGGGAGCGTACCGCCGTGTGGGCGGCGGCCGAAAGAGCTGCCCTGTTCGAACCCGCACCGATGTCGGATGAATCGCTGGTCGAGATCGTGCGCGGACGTCTCGAGGGTTTAGGGCCGGTCACGGCGACGAGTCTTGCCGGTTCGGTGGGCGCGCCCGCATCGAGGATAGGCATTGCGCTCGCCGCGCTCGAGGCCGAGGGCTTTGCCATGCGAGGGTTTTACACGGCGGGCACCGCAGAGGAGGAGTGGTGCGAGCGCCGCTTGCTGGCGCGCATTCATCGCTACACCGTCAAACGTCTGCGCGCCGAGATCGAGCCCGTACAAGCTCGGGACTTCGTGCGGTTTCTCTGCGAATGGCAGCGCGTGCTGCCGGAGTCGCGAATGCAGGGGTCCGATGCGCTGGCGGCCGTGCTCACGCAGCTTGAAGGATTCGAAGCGCCCGCGGGAGCATGGGAGAGCGAAATCATCCCATCGCGTATCCCCGCGTATGAACCGCAATGGCTGGACGAGCACTGCCGCGCGGGGCGGTTCATCTGGGCGCGGCTTGCCGCGCGCGCCACACCTTCATCCGCCGCGCATATCGCGGACGGCGAACGCGGCCGCGGCGCGTCGCCGATTCGATCCACGCCCATCACCCTGCTGGCGCGGCGCAATGCACCGCTATGGGCGGCGCTGACCGATCAATCCGATCCGGCGCATCTGACTGCGAGAGCGCGGGTCGTGGCGGAATTCATCCGCGAACACGGCGCCTCGTTCTTCGACGAAATCGCGGAGCATGCCGGCATGCTGCCGGTGGAGGTGGAGGATGCGCTCGCCGAACTCGTCGCGCTGGGTGTGGTGAACTCCGACAGTTTTGCCGGCCTGCGCGTGCTGTTGTTGCCGAGCAGCCGGCGGGGCAAGTCCACTTCTTACGCCGTGCGTCACAAGCGCCGCATGGCGCTGTTCGGAATGGCCGATGCCGGGCGCTGGGCGCTGGTGCGGCGGCCGGCGGCGGGCGCGTCCAGTCGACGCGACGAGGCGGTCGAACACGTCGTGCGCACGCTGTTGCGCCGCTGGGGCGTGATATTTTGGAAACTTCTCGGGCGCGAGGCAAGTTGGCTGCCGCCCTGGCGCGACCTGCTCATGTGCTGCCGCCGATTGGAGGCGCGGGGCGAGATTCGCGGCGGGCGGTTCGTTGCCGGCTTCTCCGGCGAGCAGTACGCGACACCTGAGGCCATTGGCCTGCTGCGCGACGTGCGCCGCAAGCCCCATGTGCGCCAATACGTATCGCTGTCGGGGGCCGATCCCCTGAATTTGATCGGCATCATCACGCCGGGCGCGAGGCTGGCGTCGCTCGCCGGCAATCGACTGCTGTACCGCGACGGAATGCCGATTGCGACCTACGCCGCCGACGAAGTTCACTACCTCGAGGAACTCCCGGCGCAGGAACAGTGGGAGGTGCAAACCGCGCTGCTCCGGCGCCACACGCCTCTGGCACTGGATGTGACCTAGCATCGAGCAGGTCGCCGCTGCGGCAGCGCCGCTGCGGCAAGGGCAAGCGCCGCTGCGGCAAGGGCAAGCGCCGCTACGGCAAGGGCAGCTGCGAAGCGTTCCAGCCGCCGCCCACGGCCTCGATCAACGCGACGCTGGCTTGCAAGCGGCTCGACAGCACGGCAAGTGCCGTTTGCTCCTCGCTCAGGCGGGTGGTCTGCGCGGTGATCACGCTGCTGTAGGGTACCGTGCCGGCCTTGTATTGATTGAGCGTGAGTTTTTCAGCCTCTCTGGCCGCCGCCACGGCGGCGTCCTCGATGACCGATTGTTGTTCAAGAACGCGCAGGGTGACGATCTCGTCCTCGACTTGTTGAAAACCGGCCAGCACCGTTTGTCGATAATTGTCGACGCTCGCCTCGTAGGCCGCGCGAGCCTGAGCCACCTGGGCGCGGCGCAGCCCGCCGTCGAACAATGTTTCGGCAAGCGACGGACCCAACGACCAAACACGATTCGGCACGCTGAACAGGTGCGACCAGGCATGGCTGGTGTAATCGTCGGACCCGGACAAGGTGAGACTGGGAAAGTAAGCCGCCGTCGCAACCCCGATCTGCGCGTTGGCCGCGGCGACCTTGCGCTCTGCCTGCGCCACGTCGGGCCGCCGCTCGAGCAGGGTGGAAGGAATTCCCGCAGGCACCGTGGGCACGTCCGTTCGCATGGAGGAGGGCGTCAGCGAGAACGACGCCGGTTGCTGACCGATGAGCACGGCGATCGCGTGTTCGAGCAGGGCGCGTTGAATCTTCGCATTCACCTGCTGCGCCTGGCTCGACAGCAGCTGCGCCGTCGCGCTCACGACATCGGCTCTGGCAGCCACGCCGAAGCGGTAGCGGCTCTCGGCGATCTGCAGGGATAGCTGCTCGGCCACCACAGTGTCATCCAGCAGCTTCTGCAATTGATCCTGTGCGCGCAGTTCGAAATAGTCGGTTGCGAGCGCCGCCTGGGCGGATAACCGCGCGGCGGCGAGCGCCGCCGCGCTGGCTTGCGCCGATGCGCGGGTGCTTTCGGTGCTGCGGCGAATCTCGCCCCAGATATCCAGATTCCAATTGGCGGAAGCTCCCGCGTTATCGGTGGTTTGAGTGGGTGCGCGGCCCGCCGCGCCGCGTTGCCGACCGGCGCCGACGCCGATGATGGGCCAAAAGCCCGCGCGCGCCTGCGCCACCAATGCCCGCGCCTGATCGAAGGCGGCCGCGGCCGCTTTGACGTTTTCGTTCGAAATATCGATCCGAACTTCGAGCTGGTTCAACGCATCATCCTGGTATATTTCCCACCAGGGCCCCTTGCTCAACGCATCGCCGGGCTCGCTGGGTTTCCAATCGGCTGCTTCCCTGTAATTCGGTGCGGCGTCGAATTTGGGGCGATGATAGTTCGGCCCGACCGCGCACGCGGCGATCAGGGTGAACCCGGCGGCGCCGCTCAAGCCTCGAGTGAATCGCCTGAGCCGGGCGCTGCGGGGTTGCATCACGTCCCGGCTCCCACGGGGCCGTCGCCAAAGCCGCTCAAGTCCCGGCCGGCGGTGCGCGCCGGCGGCGCGGCGTACTTTCCCCGCTTCAGATGCTTCCAGTAGCGATGGATGTACAAGTACACCACCGGTGTTGTATAGACCGTGAGGAGCTGGCTGACAACCAGGCCGCCGACGATCGCTATCCCCAAGGGGCGCCGCATCTCGGTGCCGTCGCCCGAGGCGATGGCCAGCGGCAGCGCGCCGGCGATGGCGGCGCAGGTGGTCATCATGATGGGGCGAAAGCGCAGGCTGCAGGCGTGAGCGATGGCGGCACGCGGATCCATCCCGAGAGTGCGCTCGGCCTCGAGAGCAAAATCGACCATCATGATGGCGTTCTTCTTGACGATGCCGATCAATAGAAGAATGCCCAGAAAGGCGATGAGGCTGAATTCGGTGCCGGTGCCCATCAGAGCAAGCAGCGCGCCGACTCCCGCGGAAGGGAGCGTCGAGAGAATGGTGAGCGGCTGGCTGTAGCTTTCATACAGCACCCCCAGCACCACGTAGATCGCGAGCAGCGCGGCGACCAGCATCAGCGGTGTGTTGCTGCTGCTCTGTTGAAACAGCCGCGCGGTGCCGTAGGTTCCGCCGATGATGCTCACGGGCATGTGGATTTCGGTCATCTTTCGTTGAATCGCATCGAGCGCCGTTTTCAGCGCTTCGCCGTCGGGCAGGTTGAACGCGATGGCGGTCGAGACGGAAGTTCCCGTGTGGTTGACGCTGACCGGCGTCGTTCCCGTCGAAAAATGACTGAATGCGGAAAAAGGCACGACGGTTTCCGCGGCGACGCTGACCGCCGAGCCGGTGGAGGTGTTGCCGCGCCCGGCATTCGCCAGCGAATTCGATGCCAGATTGCGCGCCGCATCCGCCGCGACGGCGGTGCTCGAGGAGGCCGCGGCCGCTGCGGATTTGAGGACGGTGGTGCCGGCCACCGCTTGAGTTGCCTGGGTGCCGCTGACGGCGCCGCCGGAGGTACTCACGTACAGCTCCTTGAGCACTTCCGGATTTTGCCAAAACTCCGGGGCCACTTCCATGACCACGTGGTATTGCTGCGGACTGTATGGATTGTAGATGTTGGAGACCTGGGCTTGCGCAAATGCGTCGCCGAGCGCGTTATCGATTTGAATTTCGGTGAGTCCCAGCCGCGACGCGCTGTCACGATCGACGATCAGATCGGCCTCGAGTCCGCCCGGCTGCAGGTCGGTGTCCACGTCCGTGACTTCCGGCATATCTTGCAGCGCAGTTCGAAGCTTCTGGGACCAGCTCTGCAATTCGGTCAGATCATCGCCGAGCAGCGTCCATTGATACTGGGAGTTCGCCGATCGGCCGCCGCCGCGAACATCCTGCACGGCCTGCAAGTAAACCGCCACACCCGGGACCTTGTTGAGCTTCGGCCGCAATCGGGCGATGATTTGATCCGCCGATATGCGCCGCACCGCCAGCGGTTTGAGCGCAATGGTGACATTGGCGTTCGCGCTGCCGCCGCCGCCGCCAAAGCCGCCGCCGCCGACGGAGCCCGTGACGGTATTGACCGCGGGATCCGCCTGAATGATGGCCGCCACCTGCTGGAGTTTGCGCTTCATCAGTTGAAATGAACTGAAAGCATCGCCGCGAATGCCGCCCTGCAATTGTCCGGTGTCTTGTTGCGGGAAAAATCCCTTCGGTATCACGAAATAGAGGAAAATATTCAGCCCGATGGTCGCGAACAACACCAGCAACATGGTGCGCGGGTGATGCAGGGCCCAGTCGAGCGTCCTTATATAGTTGCCGCGCAAACGGTCGAAGCCGCGTTCGAATGCCCGTCCAAAACGCGACGGCTGGCGTTTGTCTTGGCGCGCGAGCAACAGCGAGCACATCATCGGTGTCGTGGTCAGAGAGATCACCAGCGAGATCAAGATCGAGACCGACAGTGTGACGGTGAACTCGCGGAATATCTTGCCGACGATCCCTCCGGCGAACATGAAGGGAATGAACACGGCGACCAGGGACAGGCTCATGGACACCACCGTGAAGCCCACTTCTCGGGCGCCCAGCAGCGCGGCGCTCATGCGCTTCATGCCCGCCTCGATGTGCCGGGTGGTGTTTTCCATGACGACGATGGCGTCGTCCACGACGAATCCGGTCGCCACCGTGAGCGCCATCAGCGAAAAATTGTCGAGCGAATAGCCGAGTAGATACATCGCGCCGAAAGTTCCGATCAGCGATACCGGCACCACCAGCGCGGGGATCAGCGCCGCGCGATAGCTGTTCAAAAAGATATAGACCACCAGAATGACCATGGCCACGGCGAGCATCAAGGTCTGCTCGACCTGGCGCAACGAGGCGCGGATGGTGATCGATCGATCGAAGGTGACCACCAGATCGATCTTCGGATCGATCGACTTCTTGAGCAGCGGCAATGCCGCCTTGACGGCGTCGATCATTTCGATGACGTTGGCGCCGGGCTGCTGCTGGATGGTGATGAACACGGCGGGTTTGCCGTTGTAAATACCATAGGTGCGGATGTTCTCGGTCGCGCCGTCCTGCATGTCCAGCACCGTCGCGACATCGCTGAGCCGCACCGTCGATCCCTTGCGGTTGGCGATGATCAGATCGCGGTAGGGTCCGGCATCGCGGGCATTGTCGTTGGTGTAGATCTGGTAGTGCAGGGCATCGGACTCGATCGCGCCCTTGGGCGCATTGGCGTTCGAGTTGGAAATCGCGGCACGCACGTCTTGAAGTCCGATGCCGTACTTGGAAAGCGACAGCGGATTGATCTCGACGCGAACGGCGGGCAGCGCACTGCCATTGACATTGACTCCGCCGACGCCTTGAATCTGGGACAGGCGCTGCGAAATCACCGCATCCGCCGCATCGTAGATTTGGCCCTGTGTGAGCACGTCGGAGGTCATGGCGATGGCCATGACGGGAAAGGCCGCGCTGTTGAGCTTGCGGTAGGTCGGATTGCGCGTCAGAGAGGAGGGCAGGTCGGCATGCGACGCCACGATGGCCGCCTGTACATCGCGCGCCGCGCCGTCGATGTCGCGATCGACGCCGAAGGTCAGTTGAATGTTCGTCGTGCCGACGCCGCTCGAGGAGGTCATGTCATCGACGTCGGCGATGGCGCCGAGGTGCCTTTCCAAGGGCGTGGCAACCGTGCTCGCCATCACTTCCGGGCTTGCCCCGGGCAACTGGGCCGAGACGAAGATTGCCGGCACATCGATGCGCGGCAGCGGCGCCACCGGAAGCAGCATGAAGGCCGCGGCGCCGCTCAGCGCAACGCCGATCGTCAGGAGCGTGGTCGCCACCGGCCTTTTGATGAAGGGGGCGGAGATGTTCACACGGGGCTCTCCGCCAGCGCGCCGGTGCCGTCATCGGCGGCCTGCGCGGGTCCGCGCATGCGGGCCGCGATACGGTCGAACATCAAATAAATCACCGGCGTCGTGAACAGCGTCAGCACCTGGCTCACCAGGAGGCCTCCGACGATGCTGACGCCGAGCGGGTGGCGCAGTTCGGACCCCGTGCCGGTGCCGAACATCAGCGGCAAGGCGCCGAATATCGCGGCGACGGTCGTCATGAGGATCGGCCGGAACCGCAGCAGACAGGCCTTGAAAATCGCTTCGCGAGGGCTGAGACCCTCGTCGCGCTGCGCAACGACCGCAAAGTCGATCATCAAGATCGCGTTCTTTTTCACGATGCCGATGAGCAGAATGATGCCGATGAGCGCAATGATGGTCAGGTCGTCTCCGGCCAGCATGAGGGCGAGCAGCGCGCCGATTCCCGCCGAGGGCAGGGTCGAGAGAATCGTGATGGGATGGATGAAACTCTCGTAGAGCACGCCGAGAACGATGTACATGACCAGTACGGCGGCCACCAGCAACAGGAGTTCATTTGTGAGATTGCTGCGGAAGGCCAGCGCCGCCCCCTGAAAAGTCGTGCGTATGCTCTCGGGGATTCCGATGCTGTTTTCGGCGCTTTCGATGGCTGTCACGGCCGCGCCGAGCGAGGCGCCCGGCGCCAGATTGAACGAGATCGTGGTCGCCGGGAATTGCGCCAGATGGTTGATGAGCAAGGGACGGGTTTGCACGTCCACTTTGGCGATGGCCGACAGCGGCACCTGGCCGCCGCCCGCCGAGGGCACATAGATGGACGCGAGCGAGGCCACGGATTGATACGTGGCCGGGTCCGCCTCCAGAATGACGCGATACTGATTCGACTGTGTGAAAATGGTGGAAACGATCCGCTGGCCGAACGCATCGTACAGCGCGTTGTCGACCGTGCCGACGCTTATCCCGAGGCGCGCGGCGCTGTCGCGGTCGATGGTGACGAAGGCCGCAAGCCCGTTGTCCTCCTGGTTGCTGACCACATCCGCGAGTTCGGGCTGCTGGGCGAGCGCCGCCACCAGTTTGGGAGTCCAGGTCGTCAACGCCGCAGCGTCCGCGCTTTCCATGGTGAATTGATACTGGGTGCGGCTGATGGTGTTGTCGAGGGTCAGATCCTGAACCGGCTGCATGAATAGGCTGATGCCCGCGATGCCGGAGGTTTCGGTGCGCAGACGCCGGATGGCATCGGCGACATTCACCTTGCGCTCTCCTCGAGGCTTCAGATTGACGAGAAAGCGCCCGCTGTTCAGGGTGACGTTGTTGCCGTCCACGCCGATGAAGGACGACAGGCTGAGCACATCGGGATCCGTGAGGATGGCGGCCGCGAGCGCTTGTTGACGATCGGCCATGGCGGCGTAGGAGACCGACTCGGTCGCTTCGGAAACTCCTTGAATCAATCCGGTGTCCTGATCGGGAAAAAAGCCCTTTGGAATCAAAATGTAGAGAATTGCCGTCAGCGCGAGAGTGGCCGCCGCCACATACAGCGTCAGTCGTTGGTGGTCCAGCACCCAGGTGAGTTTTCGGCCGTACCATTCGACCACGGCGGTGAACCAGCGTCCCGACTCCAGCGCCGCGTGATCGCCCGGCGGCCGAGCTTTTAGAAGCTTGGCGCACATCATCGGCACCAGGGTCAGGGAGACCACGGCGGAAATGAGGATCGTGACGGCGAGGGTAACCGCGAATTCGCGAAACAATCGCCCGACCACATCCTGCATGAAGAGCAGCGGGATGAGCACGGCAATGAGCGAGACGGTCAGCGAAATGATGGTGAAACCGATCTGACCGGCACCCTTGAGAGCGGCCTCGAGCGGCGTTTCGCCGAGCTCGATGTAGCGCGAAATGTTCTCGATCATCACGATGGCATCGTCGACGACGAAGCCGGTCGCGATCGTCAAGGCCATCAGCGACAGATTGTTGAGGCTGAAATTTGCCAGATACATCACCGCAAAGGTGCCGATCAGCGACAAGGGTACCGACAGGCTCGGGATGATGGTGGCCGGAATATTGCGCAGGAACAGATAGATCACCAGCACCACGAGCACCACGGCGAGCACGAGTTCGAATTCGACGTCGGCCACCGAGGCTCGGATGGTTGTGGTGCGATCGGTGAGGATGGCGAGATCCACTCCCGCCGGCAGCGCGGCCTGCAGTGAAGGCAGCAGGCCGTGGATTCTGTTGACGACGTCGACGACGTTCGCTCCGGGCTGGCGCTGCACATTGAGAATCAAGGCCGGAACCTTGTTCATCCAGCCGCCCAGCTTGGCGTTTTCCGCGCCCGAGATCAACGTGGCCACATCTTTCAGACGCACCGCGGCGCCGTTCTTGTAGGCGACCACGACGTTGCCGTAATCATCCGCGTTTCTGATTTGATCGTTGGTGTTGACCGTGTAGGCGCTGCTGGGGCCGTCCAGAGTGCCCTTCGGACCGTTCTGGTTGGCGTTGCTGATGGTCGTGCGCAGATCGTCGAGATTCAATCCGTACGCGGCCATGGCGCGCGGATTGGCGACGACGCGGACCGCCGGCCGCTGGCCGCCGCTGATGCTGACGACGCCGACGCCCTTGATCTGCGAGATCTTCTGCGCGATGCGCGTGTCGGCCAGATCTTCCACCTCCGTGAGGGGCATCACTTTCGACGTAAGCCCCAGGATCAGCACCGGGGCGTCGGCGGGATTAACCTTTGCGTAGATCGGAGGCGCCGGCAGATCCTGCGGGAGCAAATTTTGCGCCGCGCTGATGGCCGCTTGTACTTGCTGTTCTGCCACGTCGATGGCGAGCGACAGAGTGAATTGCAAGGTGATCACGGAGGCACCGGCCGAACTGGTCGAGGACATTTGACCCAGACCGGGCATTTGCCCGAATTGTTTTTCCAATGGTGCCGTGATGGCGGACGTGATGACTTCGGGGCTGGCGCCGGGATAGAAGGTCTGCACCTGAATCGTGGGGTAGGCCACTTCCGGCAGCGCCGACAAGGGCAGCTGCAGGTAGGCGATTGCGCCGACGATCAATATCGCCGCCATCAGCAGTGTAGTCGCGACGGGGCGCAGGATGAATATGCGTGAGGGGTTCATGCGGACATCCCCGCGATCGGCGTCATTGCGACGGTCGGGTAGGCGGCCGCTTGCCTCGGGAACCGCGCGCACCCGGCGGCGCGGTCCCGGGCGGGGGCGCAGTTGCGGAGCGCGCCGGCGTCGCGTTCGGTAGCTGAACCTTGGCGCCCTCGCGCAGACGGTCGCCTCCCTCGGTGACGACGACCTCGCCGGCGGCGAGGCCGGCGGTGACTGCGACGCGTTCGCCGTCGACCACGCCGAGCGTCACAGGCCGCACCGTCACCGCGCTGTCGGCATTCACGACGTAGACAAAAGTGGTCACGACGCCGTTGGGAGCTCCGCGGCGCACGGCGGCATTGGGGATGATGATCTGGTTCTGCACCAGTTGCTGCAGCAGCTGGATGTTGACGAACTGGTTCGGAAACAGCAGAGAATCGGCATTGTCGAATTGCGCGCGCAGTTTGACCGTGCCCGTCGTGACGTCGATTTGATTGTCGACGGTGAGCACCTTGCCGTCCGCCAGCTTGGCGCTGTTGGTGCGGTCATAGGCTTCCACCGTCATCGCGCCGCCCTCATGCAGCCGCTGCATCAGAGTCGGCACATTGTCTTCGGGAATGGGGAAGATGACGGTGATCGGCTGCAGCTGGTTGATCACGACGATGCCGTTCGGATCGCCCGGCGTGACATAATTGCCTTGATCGACCTGCCGCAATCCGACGCGGCCGGTGACCGGCGATATGATGTGCGTGTACTGCAGATTCACGCTGGCGGTCTTCACCTGCCCCTCGTCCGCTTCGATGGTCCCCGTGTACTGGTCGACCAGCGCTCTCTGGGTATCGAGCTGCTGTTGGGAGATGGAATCCTCTTTGACCAGTCCCTCGTAGCGCTTCAAGTCCAGCTTGGCATCCGCCAGCAGCGCCTGATCGCGCTTCAGATTTCCCTGCATCTGCTGCAGGGCGGCTTCATAGGGACGCGGATCGATCTGCGCCAGAGAGACGCCTTGCTGTACGGTTTGACCCTCCGTGAACAGGATCTTCTGCATGACGCCGCTGACCTGCGTTCTCACCGTCACGGTGGCCAGCGGCGTGACCGTGCCCAGAGCGGGAATGCGCAGTTGGATGTCGCCAGGCGTAGCCGTCGCCACGGAGACGGCCACCGGAGCGTTCTGGCCCGCTCTTTGCAGTGCCGCCGCCGCCGTTTGCGTACGACGGAGATATACGAGCAGTGCGATCATCAAGCCTAAGCCGATGACGGTCACCAGCAGTCCCACCCAATGCCTGCGTATGAAAGCCGCAGAACCGCGCGGCCGCGCGGAAGGGTCGGTAAATAAAGGATCGTTTAACACATCTTCACACTTCACCCCAGTCGGGCCCACGCCCCGGCACACCGTGCCGAATCGAGGGAATCCCCTCAGTATCGCATGCCGTCATCGCTCAGAGATGTGAAAACTTTGACTCGAATTCGTTCCAATCGCCGAAGTTCCGCTCGCGGCCCGGCGCCCCACCGGCGGCGCGCATTATGCTCGACATGTTCGAAGCGCTCGGGCCAAAATGACGGGTATCCGCGAAGACTGAAGGAGCCTTGATGAAAATATTGAAATGCGCCGCAATGGCGGCAGCGCTCACGCTGACCCTCGGCGCGCCGGTGCGCGGCGCCACCTGGACCGAGGGCGTCAATTATTTCCTGGTCGAGCCGGCACGCCCGACATCGCTGCCTCCCGGCAAAGTGGAGGTCACCGAAGTGTTCTCCTACGCCTGCCCGGCGTGCAATCTATTCGTGCCCACCATGCACAAATTGAAGGCAAGTCTCCCGCCGAATGCGGTACTCGACTTTTTGCCGGCGTCCTTCAATCCGAGCGAGGACTGGCCCATGTTCCAGCTCGCGTACTTCACCGCTCAATCCCTCGGCGTCGCCGATCAGACCCACGATGCAATGTTCAATGCCGTTTGGCAGAGCGGCGAGTTGGCGGTCATTGACCCCGCAACCCGGGCCATCAAGAACCGGCTGCCGACCATCGAGGATGCCGCCCGGTTCTATCAGGCCAGAGCCGGCGTGCCCATCGACAAGTTCCTCGCGGCCGCGAAATCATTCTCGGTGGACGTCAAAGTGCGCGCCGCCGAGGGTTTGATACAGAACTATCGCGTGGATCGCACGCCGACCATCGTCGTGAACGGCAAGTATCGAGTGAACGTCGAGTCGGCAGGCGGCCCCGATCCGCTGGTCGAGCTCGTGAAATGGCTGGTCGCGAAGGAAAGCAAGTAGGGATTGTGGGCGATCGCGCTGCGCCGGCCGGTCCCATGAACAAGCTCATATTCTATCATCCGCGGCTGTGGATCTCCGTGGCCGCCGCCTGCGCGATCTTTTTCTTTCTGCCCGGGCACTGGTCGCATTTGAGCCGCCTACTGGTGTGCTGGAATTGCGGAGTTGCGCTGTTTCTGGTGCTGATTTTCGTTTGGATGTCGGGCCTGAGCGCGGAACAGATCTGTTCGAGGTACATCGAAGAGGACGAGACTGCGCCTATCATTCTGGTGGTGGTTATCATCGCCGCATTGTTCAGCCTGGTCGCCATCGTCGAACCCCTGGCGACCATCAAGCAGGTGTCGGGTACGGAACGCATTGCGCATTTCGCGCTTGCCGCACTGACCCTGGTGAACTCATGGGTGTTGGTGCCGACCATGTTCACCACGCGTTACGCCGACATGTTCTATAGCGCGGCTGATGAGGATCGCCCACTGCACTTCCCCGAAACCCCGATGCCGGTGTTCGCGGATTTCGCCTACTTCTCCTTCACCATCGCCGCGGCCTGCCAGACCGCCGATGTAGCAACCCTGCATGCCGGCGTGCGCAAGGTGGTGATTGCGCACACCCTGATTTCGTTTCTGTTCAACGCCTCCATCCTGGGGTTCGCGATCAACGTGACCGCGGGGCTCATCGGCGGAAATTGAAACCCGTCAAGGAGCGGGCGATTTGACGACCTCGCCGCCCTTCATCACGAACGCCACGGCCTGCAGCCGCTTGACGTCGGCGAGCGGATCTCCCGCGACCGCGATGAGGTCGCCGTAACGCCCGACCGCGATGGCGCCGACGTCCCCGGTACGGCCAAGCGCCTCGGCGGCATTGGCGGTGGCGGCCTGAATCGCCTGCATCGGCGTCATTCCCCACTTGACCATGGTCGCGAACTGGCGCGCGTTGAAGCCGTTGGGATACACGCCCGCGTCCGTTCCAAAGATCATTTTCACGCCGGCTTTGACGGCCGCTTGAAAGGTCTGGCGCTGTTTCAAGCCGATCACCCGCTCCTTTTCCAGCGATTCCTTGAATACGCCGTTCTTCTCGCCGTCGGACAAAATATAGTCGTCGTTGTAGATGTCCATCGAGAAATACGTGCCGTGCTGCTTGGCGAGCCCAAAGGCCTCCTCGTCGGCGAGACTGGCATGCTCGATGGTGTCCACGCCGGCGCGAATGGCGTCCTTGATGCCGGACGTTCCATGGGCGTGCACGGCGACCCGCAGGCCCAGCATGTGGGCCTCGTCGACCAAGGCCTTCATTTCGTTCAGGTCGTACTGCTGGCCGCCCACCGTGTCGGTCTTGGACAACACGCCGCCGGTGCCGCAAAATTTGATGACTTCGGCGCCGTACTTGCGCAGCCGGCGTACCGTGGCGCGAATGTCCGCGGGTCCGTTGGCGACAGCCGGAGCCGGCGGCGAAACCGAAGGCGGGAATTCCGTGTCGTCGCAGTGCCCGCCGGTGGCGCCGATGGCGTAGGTCGCCGGAACGATTCGCGGCCCGGGCACGAAACCCTGCTCGATGCCCTGCTTGATGGCCACGTCGTCGAAGTTGCCGGAACCCACATTGCGGATGGTGGTGAAGCCCGCCTCGAGAGTCTTCTTCGCATTGGCGACGCCGACGACGGTCCAGAAATTGTCCGTGAATTCCAGACGACGATAACCGCTGTAGCGCGGATCCGAGGTGATGTGCGTGTGCATGTCGATCAGTCCCGGCAGCAAGGTCATTCCTGCCAGTTCAACGCGGCGGGCGCCGGCCGGAACGGCGGAGCCCTGGGCCGCGACCGCGGCGATGCGGCCGTCGACGATGGTGATTTGCGGATGATCGACGACGCGTCCGGCGAGCACATCGACCATCCGATCGGCGGATACCACGACGGTATCGGCATGCGCCATCGCGGCGGCGCAGCTCAGGAGCACGCCGGCCGTCACGCGGCCGATCGTCACGCGGCCGATCATCAAGCGCGGGGCCATGACTGGGGTGGACGCGGGTTGCTTCGTTGTCATTCCAGATCCTTTTTTTATTGAGCGCGAAGCTACCATGATACCAGCCGCGGCGGCTCGACAGCCGGCAACAGTGCCGTCAGGCGCGGTGGCTCGGCGTCGCTCACGTAAGCGAACGCGACGATGTGCTCGAGGATGTGCTCGACGTAGGCACGAGTCTCGGCGTACGGGATATTTTCGATCCACACGTCGGCATCCATGGATTTGGGCGGCAGCCAGCGTGCGATCGGCGTCGAACCGGCATTGTATGCAGCGAGGCTGACACTCAGCTGGCCGCCGTTGCCATCGAGCAAATCGCGCAAGTGCGCTGCGCCGAGCGGTATGGCCACCGGCGGATCGAACAGACTATCGGCGGTCGGCCGCGGCAGGTGCCAGCGGCGTGCAACGGCGACGGCGGTGGCGAGGCGTGTTTGCATGAGCCCGCGCGCATCCGCCCGCGACACCGCGTCTTTGCGATACAGGCTCTCCTGGCGCATCACTCCCCATATCCAGTCCTTGGGCAAGCCCGCGAGCTTGCCGGCCTCGGCGACCTCGTCGGCGTATGGGCGCGGATATCGCAGTGGGACATCGTCCCATTCGCCCATCTGCGCCAGAGTGCCGATGGACTCGGCGTACCAGCCCCAGCGCGCGGCGAGACGCGCGGCCTGCATCTTGACGGCGGGCTCGGCGCCGCCCAGCGCCGCCGACCATTCGACGACGGCGTCATCCCACAGGTCGCAAGCGAACAGCTCATGCGCCCGGATCATGCCTGGGTTTGCCGCGATCTCGGCCTGCGCCTTGGCGTCGTCCGGCGACGGCCGCGCATGCAAGTCATAATCGCGACCAAGGCGATCCGCCGCGAGATAGCCGTAGTAGTCCCGCAAGCCGGCGATGTCGTTGAACAGCGGCGCCGCCGCATCCGCTCCCGACGTAGCCGCCACGGCACGCGCGCGCCAATAGCGCCAGCGAGGCTGCGCCGCCAAACTGGCGGACATGCGCTCGATCTGCCGAAGCGCCCTGGCGTAATCGCCGGTCCACAATGCCGCGCGCACGCGCCATTCCTCGACTGAAGGGTCGGCGTCGTCCGCGGGCAAGCGGTCGAATGCCGCGAGGGCACGAGGATCGTGGTCGAAAGCGGCGCCCAGCGCGGCGGCCTGCTGCAGCCGGACGCGCAATGCGGGTGTTAGACCCCGACGCGCGAGGAGCAGGGGCAGCAGGTTCAAGGCGCCGGCGGAATCGGCATGCGCGAGCTTCTCGAAGCCGGCGGCGAGCGCCTCCGGTTCCACCGGCAGAGCGGGATGAGTGGCCAACACCGTGAGCGCGGACATCGGCGCCTCCAGCAGGTCCGACCATTGCAGCAAGGCGGCGGAGCGCGCCACCGGGACGTCGGCCGCGAATTCGCGCGCCAGACGTGGATTGTCCATGCCGAGCGCCGCGCGTGTCCTCGCCTCCGCGAGCGCCGGGGTCACCAGATTCTGCAGCCGCAGCCAGACAAACACGTCATTGCATTCTGCCGGCGGTTTCTGCGGCAGGATCCAGCGCGCGAGCGCCGCGGCACCGAGACCTTGCGTGTCGCCGGTGGCCAATCGACCCGCGAGCCGGTCGCAGACCAGCTGCGGATCGCTGACATCGGCGGAGCGCGGCAGGAACCGGTCCCATCGGCCGCGCCGGCCCAGGTTCACCAGCCAATCGTGCCTGAGGGTGCGCGTCACCGGTTGACCCGGATGGGCTTGCAGAAATGCGTCGATGGCCGTGTCCAGATCCTCGCCGGGCCGATAGATCAGATCGCGCCGCAGCCTCGCTGCGACGAGATAATCGTGGATCACATACGCCTCGAGCGCGGGGGAATCAGGCGTTTCCGGCATATTCGAACGAATGCGCTGCATGGCTGCGACAAAGGCCTGACGAGTGCCTTCATCATCGGCGGCCGAGGCGGATTGGGCGGCCGAGGCGAATTGCAGGCAGAGCAGTGGCGGCAGCAGAGCTGCCCATTTAGAGCGGGTCGACATCGGCGCATCTTAGGCGCTGGCGGCCGGTGGCGCGATTTGCACTGCAATCGGGACGGCCGCGTGGTTGAATGTCCAACATTTGACATCCTCCTCGCCCTCAAGGGCCGAGGATTCCTTCTGCAAGACGGCGATGTCCCGCCGCGAGGATATTGTGAGCTGCATTGACGTTTCGATCATGGATCGCTCCGCACACAGTGCACTGCCA